>Ga0308160_10000990_pt1 | contig 44372 bp, 36 predicted proteins | sample PhyFR1_FD_201036 | JGI IMG/M metagenome (GOLD analysis project Ga0308160, IMG submission 201036) | Phyllosphere microbial communities from UC Gill Tract Community Farm, Albany, California, United States - DLSLF.R1 | ecosystem: Host-associated > Plants > Phyllosphere > Unclassified | place: USA... | reverse complement strand
GCAGGCTGTCGTCGACCAGCATCCAGTCGCGCTTGAAATTGCGGTCGTCGGTCAGGTACATCTCGCAGATGCGCGCGGCATTGCTGCTGCAGCCCAGGTCCTTCAGCAGGACCACGTAATACAGCTCCCACAGTTCCCTGTCGCTGAGTCCGGCCTGGCGGCCGATGTGCATGCCGATCCAGCAGCAGCGCAGGCAATGGCCGGGCGACTGGCCCTCGGTGATGTCGAGGGCATAGCTGAGCGAGGCAATCAGTTCCGATAATTTGAGCGTCGTGGACGAGGACAGGGATGGATTCATAGGGGACAAACCTGCCGGAAAAGCCAAATTTGATGATTTAAAGCAACAGCATACACTGCATTTAATGCCGCACGGCATTAAATATATAAAATTAACGGATAGCTTTAGCAAATAATTTAACAATCGTAGTGCAATAGGCTCAAATTAATCAATTTTACCTATCTCATCCATATAAATTGATAGTTTGCTTGGATACCTTAGAAGCTCTACCATGGCAAACATAGATCGCAGCTATTGATCAATAAAAATCAATAGCCAATAACCCAGCCAATGAAAGAGACCAGCATGCGCACCCTCACCACCGCCTCCGGCATTCCCGTCGTCGACAACCAGAATTCGATCACCGCCGGCCCGCGCGGCCCGGTCCTGCTGCAGGACTTCCACCTGATCGAGAAGCTGCAGCATTTCAACCGCGAGCGCATCCCCGAGCGCGTGGTCCATGCCAAGGGTTCGGGCGCGTACGGCGTCTTCACCGTCACCCACGACATCAGCCGCTATACGAGCGCCAAGGTGTTCAACGCCGTCGCCAAGCAGACCGAAACCTTCCTGCGTTTCTCGACCGTGGGCGGCGAAAAGGGTTCGGCCGATACCGAGCGCGATCCGCGCGGCTTCGCGCTGCGCTTCTATACCGAAGACGGCAACTGGGACCTGGTCGGCAACAACACACCCACTTTCTTCCTGAAGGACGGCATCAAGTTCCCGGACTTCATCCACACCCAGAAGCGCGATCCGCAGACCAACCTGAAGTCGGCGCAGATGATGTGGGACTTCTGGAGCCGCGCACCGGAAAGCCTGCACCAGGTGACGATCCTGTTCTCGGACCGCGGCACTCCGGACGGCTACCGCCACATGGACGGTTTCGGCAGCCACACCTACAGCCTGATCAACGCGAATGGCGAGCGCCACTGGGTCAAATGGCATTTTAAAACCCAGCAGGGCATCAAGAACCTGCCGGCAGCGGAAGCGGTGCGCCTGGCCGGTACCGACCCGGACTACGCCCAGCGCGACCTGTTCAATGCGATTGCCCGCGGCGACTTCCCGCGCTGGAGCGTCGAGATGCAGGTGATGAACGACGCGCAGCGCGCCGCCTGGGAAGCCCGGACCGGCTGGGACGCGTTCGACCTGACCAAGGTGTGGCCGCAGGGCGAGTTCCCACGCATCCCGGTCGGCATCCTGGAACTGAACCGCAACCCGGACAACTACCACCAGGACGTCGAGCAGGCCGCGCTGTCGCCGTCGAACATCGTACCGGGCATGGGCTACAGCCCGGACAAGATGCTGCAGGCGCGTCTGTTCGCCTACCACGATGCCCAGCTGTACCGCGTCGGCACCAACCACCAGCACCTGCCGGTGAACCGTCCGCGCTGCCCCTTCCACAACCAGCAGCGCGACGGCGCGATGGCGATCGCCAACGGCGGCGCGGCGCAGAACTATGACCCGGTCCAGAACGGCGCCATGCCGGCGGCCGGCGGTTTCGGCCACGGCGACGCCGGCTGGCAGGTAGAGGGTGCGGCGGGCCGCTACGACACCCGCGCCACCGACGATCACTATACGCAGGCCGGCAACCTGTTCCGCCTGCTGACGGAGGAAGGCAAGCGCAACCTGATCGACAACATCGCGGGCAGCCTGAGCCAGGCCGATGCCGCGATCCAGGACCGCCAGATCGGCTACTTCCTCAAGGCCGATCCGGCCTATGGCCAGGGCGTGTCGGCGGCGATCGGCCGCATCCCGGACCAGGCTTGAATCAGCTGGCGTGCCTTGCCAGCCACGGCACGATGACTTCCGCCAGGCGCTCCGGCGCCTCGATCGGGATCATGTGCCCGGTGTCTTCGATGATCACCAGGCTGGCATCCGGCATGCCGGCCTGCAGTTCCTGCGCCTCTTCCAGGCTGCGCAGCTGGTCCTGCGCCGCCGCGATCACCAGCGTCGGGCAGCGGATTGCATGCAGGCGATCGATGTCGCCCGGACGGTCCAGCACCGACTGGCGCCGGAACACATCCCCGCCAAGGCGCATGCCCATCGCGCGCACGCGCTCGATCATCGCCTCGTTGTGTTTGTCCTTCGGATGCAGCGAGGTGGCGACGGCGGTGCGGCTCAAGCCGCTGAACGCGATCGACGCCGCGGCATGCCCGACCGCACCCTTGCGCTGGCGCATCGACGGCGTGTCGGGACGGGTCGACGTCGCGACCAGCACCAGCGCTTCCACGCGCTTGCCATATTCCGGGGCCAGGCGTGCCATGTCGCGCGCCACGTAGCCGCCCATCGAAAAGCCAATCAACAGGAAAGACGGCGGCGCCGACGCCAAGGCACGGCGCGCCATCGCCTCGACCGAGGTGTCGTGACGCAGGTCGGCATGCAGGATCGGGCCGAAGCGCGCCAGCGCCGCCGTCATGTCGTTCCACAGGGTTTCATCGGCCATGAAGCCGGGGACAAGTAGGAGAGCCATGGCGGCATCCTAGCAGAAGCCGCTGACGGGATAACTGTTGTAAATTCGTACGTACAGTTGCCTTGTAGAACTATTCTATTCAAAATGGCTGGTTATCGCGCCAATCCGGCCATCCTCCATTTGACAAGGAATTGCAGTGTCGTCCTCCCGTACGTCCAGTGTCCGCAGCCAGCTCAGGCTGACGTTTGCCATCATTATCATTCTCTCATTCGTCTCGACCGCCGTCGCGATCTGGCGCCTGCAGGTGCTGGCAAACGATACCCGCACGCTCACCGAGCGCCCGCTGGCGACGGAAAGGCTGATTTCCAGCTGGTTGATGAATACCTCGGTCGGCGTCAAGCGCACCGCCGTGATCACGCGTGCGGCCGACCCCGGCCTGGGCAAGCTGTATGCGGACGAAGCGAAGGAATCGACCGCCCGCGTCGGCGAGATGCTCAAGAAAGTCGGCGAGCTGCTCGACACCCCGGAAGAGCGCGCGATGCTCGACCAGATCGCCGCACTGCGCCAGAAATATACCGAAACGCGCAACCAGGTTGCCGCCCTCAAGGCCGAAGGCAAGGACGAGGAGGCGCGCGCCCTGTTCGACCAGGCTTATACGCCGGCGGCGGACACCTACGTTGCCAAGGCAACTGAACTGCTGAGCATGCAACAACGTGCGATCGACGCCCGCGTGGCCACCGTGCTCGCCAGCGCCAACCGCAGCAGCGACGTCCTGATCGCCCTGTGCGTGGCGACGCTGGTGTTCAGCGTTCTTGCAGGCAGCGTGTTCGTGCGCGCGCTGTTCCGGCGCCTGGGCGGCGAACCGTCCAGCGCCGCCGCCGTGGCCGGCGAGATCGCCGCCGGCAACCTGCGCGTGGCGGTGCCGCTGCGCGCCGGCGACCAGGACAGCCTGATGGCGGCGCTGGAACGCATGCGCGCCAGCCTGGCCGATATCGTCGGCCAGGTGCGCCACGGCGCCACCAGCATCGGCGCCTCGATCGCCACCATGGCGGGTGAAACCCAGGACCTGTCGCAGCGCACCGAAAGCCAGGCATCGGCGCTGGAAGAAACCGCCTCCTCGATGGAAGAACTGACCCAGACCATCGGCCACAGCGCCTCCAGCGCCGAGCAGGCCAACCGGCTGGCGGCGGATGCCGCCGACGTGGCGCGCCAGGGCGGCGCCATGGTCGGCCAGCTGGTCGACACCATGGGCGCGATCGACGCGTCGTCGGCACGCATCGTCGACATCATTTCGGTCATCGACGGCATCGCCTTCCAGACCAACATCCTGGCGCTGAACGCCGCGGTGGAAGCGGCGCGCGCCGGCGAACAGGGCCGCGGCTTCGCCGTCGTCGCCGCCGAAGTGCGCGCGCTGGCCCAGCGCTCGGCCGGCGCCGCCAAGGAAATCAAGGACCTGATCGACGCCTCGACCCAGCGCGTTGCGCAAGGCTCGACGCTGGCCAGCCAGGCCGGCGACACCATGCAGGGCATCGTCGACGGCATCGCGCGCGTCTCGAGCATCATGAACGAGATCGTCAGCTCCAGCCGCGAGCAGGCCAGCGGCATCGCCCAGGTCAACCAGGCGATCGTGCAGATGGACGGCACGACCCAGCAGAACGCCGCGCTGGTCGAGGAATCGGCCGCCGCCACGCGTTCGATGCAGGAGCAGGCCGGCCAGCTGGCGCAGGTGGTGGCGCTGTTCCAGATCGATGGCGTGGCGGCCACGCCACAGCCGGCGCTGCGCAAGCCGGCGCCGGTCAAGGCCGCGCGTGCGCTGCCGGCGGCCCGCCCTGCTGCGGCTTCGGCTTCGGTTGCGGCCCCGGCTGCCGTCCGCAAGGCGGCTGCGGTGGCGCCGGTGCGCAAGGAGCCCGTCGTCAGCAGCACGGCCGGCGACTGGGAAGAGTTCTGACGCGGGAAGGCCACGAGGCATTAGACTGTAGTCTTTCCACACATTATTGTTTTGACGAGCCTGCCATGACCCTGCCCGCCCACCAACTCACGATGACGGTCCTGATGACGCCGGACACCGCGAACTTTTCCGGCAACGTCCACGGCGGCCACATCCTGAAACTGCTGGACCAGGTCGCCTACGCCTGCGCCAGCCGCTATGCCGGCACCTATGTCGTGACCATGAGCGTCGACCAGGTGACCTTCCGCCAGCCGATCCTGGTCGGCGAGCTGGTCACCTTCCTGGCGGCCGTCAACTACACCGGCCGCACCTCGATGGAAATCGGCATCAAGGTGCTGGCTGAGAATATCCGCACCCAGGAAGTGCGCCACGTAAACAGCTGCTTCTTCACGATGGTGGCGGTCGGCGACGACAAGCAGCCGGTGCCGGTGCCGCCGCTGCGTCCGTTCACGCCGGACGAGCAGCGCCGCCACGAGGAAGCCAAGGGGCGCAAGGAAGCGCGCCTGGCGCTCGACAAGGAGCATGCCGAACGCGCCCGGGCGCGCGCCTGAGCGAAGCTGCCTGCGTCAAGCCCGCGCGTGGCGGATCCGGCTGACGCTGACCGCCAACGCCATGACGGTGGACGCCACCGCCAGCGCCAGGCAGAGCCGGATCGCATGCATGCCGGCCGCACCGCCCGCCAGGTCGCTGTCGAAGGTCGACAGCACGATACCCACCACCGCGGTGCCGAAGCACTGCCCGAAGGTCCGCATGATGGCCAGGATGCCGGAAGCGCTGCCGCTGCGTTCGCGCGTCACGTTCGACAGCATCTCGCGGTTGTTCGGGCTCTGGAAAAAACCGAAACCGATCCCGCACAGCAGGTTGCGCCAGGCGATGTCCCAGGCTTGCGCCTGCATCGGCAGCAGCGCCAGGCACAGCAGTCCAAGCGCCAGGATTGCCAGCCCCGCCGACGACAGGACCGCCGCCGGATAGCGGTCGGCCAGCCGGCCGGCATGCGGCGCCGCCAGCATGATGCCGATCGGCCAGGGCGTGAACAGCAAAGCGGAGTGCAGCGCGGAATCGCCGTACACGGTCTGGAACAGGAAGGGCAAGGCGATGAAGGTGATGCCCTGGCCGAAGAACGACACCAGCGAGGTCAGGGCGGCCAGCGAAAACCGCTTCGATGCGAACATGTCCAGCGGGACCAGCGGCGCGGCGGCACGCCGCTGGCGCCACACGAAGGCCCAACCGGCGGCCATCGCCGTCACTCCATAAGCGACGACCGCCTGGCGGGCCTGCGGCGCCGCGCCCAGGCGCGCGCAGGCATCGGCGGCCATGATGAAGGCGCCCATGGCGGCGGCCGACAGCACGGCGCCGGCGCTGTCGAAGCGCGGGGACGCCGCCTGCGGATTGTCGGGCACCGCGCGCAGCCCCAGCACCAGGCCGACGGCGCCCAGCGGCACGTTGATCGCGAACAGCCAGGGCCAGCCGAGCCATGCCAATAAAGTACCGCCCAGCGTCGGCCCGACCGCCGTACCGGCGGCGACCAGCAGCGCATTCAGGCCCAGGATGCGCCCCAGCAGGCGGTTCGGGAACACCGTGCGCAGGATGGCCGGCCCGATGCTGAGGCCCGCCGCCCCGCCGATACCCTGCAGCACGCGCATGGCCGTCAGCATCTCCACCGACGACGACAGCGCGCAGCCCAGCGATGCCAGCGTGAACACGGCAAGGCCGCCGGCGAACAGGCGGCCAAAGCCAAGCCGACCCGCCAGCGATGCGAAGATCGCCAGCGTCATGGCGACCGCCAGCAGATAAGCGTTGGCCACCCACAGCGCATCGCCGGCGGGCGCATTCAGGGCGCGGGCGATCTGCGGCAGCGCGACGTTGACCATGCTGCCGTCCAGCACCGTCATCGCCGTCGCCGTCATGACGGCAATCATCGCCAGGCGGCGCCTGGGACCGGGCAAACCCTCGTCGCCCGGCAAGTCGGAAAACAATCCCATCGCTACTTTCCTGCTCAAAGCAAGGACTATAGCGACCCGGCTGACATGGCGGAAGACGCATCGGTTGCAGTAATACCCTGCACGCGGCGCCATGCATGCTAGCATCGGCCCATGTCCGATATCGACCTGAACCTGCTCGTCGCGCTCGACCGCCTGCTGACCGAAGCCAGCGTGGCCGGTGCCGCGCGCCGCCTCGGCCTGAGCGCCTCGGCGATGAGCCGCACGCTGGCGCGCCTGCGCGAGGCCACCGGCGACCCGCTGCTGGTGCGCGCCGGGCGGCAGATGGTATTGACGCCGCACGCGGAGGCGCTGCGCGCGCCGGCGCGGCAGGCGGTGCTGGACGCGCGCACCGTGCTGCGCCCGTCGGCGGACGCCTTCGATCCCGCGGCGCTGGCCCGCACCTTCACGATCCGCGCCAACGACGGCTTCGTGGAAGTGCTGGCGGCGCGCCTGATTGCGGCAAGCACAGCCGCCGCGCCGCAGGTGCGCCTGCGCTTCGCCCCGAAACCGGACAAGACGGCGCAGCACCTGCGCGACGGCAGCATCGACCTCGAAATCGGCGTGCTGGGCGAGATGGCGCCGGAAGTACGTCTGCAGGCCCTGTTCCGCGACCATTTCGTCGGCGTGGTCCGGACCGGCCACCCGCTCGCTGCCGAACCCACGATCAGCCCGGCCCACTATGCCGCGCTGGGCCATGTGGTGGCTTCGCGCCGCGGACGCCACCGCGGTCCGGTGGACACCGCCCTGGCTGCGCTCGGCCTGGAGCGGCGCATCGTCGCCGTGGTGCCGAGCTTCCCGGCCGCGCTGGCCGTGGCGCGCGAGTCCGACCTGGTGACGCTGCTGCCGGCCTCGTTCTGCGCCGGCGGCCCTGCCGGCGTGCATGCGTTTGCGCTGCCGGTGGCGACGGCACCGATCACCATCTCCCAGATGTGGCACCCGCGGCTGGACGCCGATCCGGGACACCGCTGGCTGCGCCAGGTCGTGCTGTCGGTATGCCGGCAAGCCTTCCCTGGTGCCGATACTGGTGCTGGTGCTGGTGCCACCGGGAACAAAATTATGGACATCTCATAACTTTGTGCTACAATTCGCCGCCTTGGCCTGGTAGCTCAGTTGGTAGAGCAGAGGATTGAAAATCCTTGTGTCGGTGGTTCGATTCCGCCCCGGGCCACCAAGAATTCAGCAGTGATTTCAGCAGTACTGCACAGAACGCCACCTTCGGGTGGCGTTTTTGTTTTCACAGTCGGCTCCGGCGCGCTTATTTTTCGTCCAGCAACTGGTCCAGGGACGGCGCTTCCGGGGTTGTAGCGCGCGCCAGTTCGTAAACATCGCCCAGTTCGCCCAAGGCACGGGACAGGTCCAGCACGTAGCTGCCGTAATAGTCCGCGTCCTCCTCCGACAGGTCATCGCCGTTCGCCAGCATGCGGTGCCGATCAATATCCCGCTGGATGGCCTTCAATGCCAGCATCAGTGTGTTCATCGAAATTTCCATGGATGTCCCTCGGCATTAACCATCGACCAGCTTTGTATTCAGAGCGTTCAGCCACACCAGGAACAGCTCGAGCGTCATATCGTCTTTTGGCGCAATCGTGAAGTGGTTGGCCCTGTTGGCATGTCCGGAGTCCTGGGTGACTGCCAGCGCTTCCGGTATATCAGTCTCTTGCGGCAGCTTATACCAGCTGAATCCTCGCAGCGTGGCGTCTTTCCTGTCAAATGTCGAGATGCCACGGTAATCCCCACGAACGCTGCGGCAGCCTCTGACGAATTGCTTGCCATCGCGCTCCTCGACCAGCACATCGGGTAGCCGCCGTGAACCATCGCGCCTGGCGAATCCTGGGTTGGGATACAGGATGGGCAGCCCCTGCCTTGCTTCCGTGCGGCTCTGTCCTCGATAAAGATCGCAAGGCGTTGCAGTATCAAAATAACGGTGCAGCAGGCCTTCGTCATCGTAAATCTGCTTTAGCTCGTCAGTCACGGTCAGCTCCGCGTGGAAAAGAGTCATGAACCACATCCTGCCTTGGCTGGCCTGGTAGGTAAGCTAGCAGAGCAGAGGATTGAAAATCAACGCCACCCATCGAGGTGGCGTTTTGTTTTCCAGCTTATTCCAGCACGATGCTTCCGTTCGCCAGCCTCCCGGTACCCTTGCCCTGCCCACGCGCATTGTCGTAGTCGACCACCTCACGCTTGCTGACCGGATCGGTATGCCAGATCTTCAGGGCAAACCGGCCCTGTCCGCCTCCGGGCAGCGTTGCCGACGTCGACAGCCTGAACCTGTAGTTGCCCGCACCTTTGACGGTACCGCTGCCCTCGAACACATGCTGCCCACCCTGGCGGCCCAGCATGCGCACGTCCTGGCTGCGGAAGTGCAGACCCGGCAGGTCGAAATGCAGCCTGGCCGGGATGGCAGCCGCCGATGCCGCCGCGGCGACTGCCGGTGTTGTCCCGGCGGCCGGTGCGATCAGGCTGAAGCGCGCTGTGCCGGCATACAAGGGCGCCTGCCGGAATGCGCCCAGCGGCGACGTCACCGCCCCGCTGCCCGCCACCATCCCGCCCGCCGGCGTAGTCACGACCACTTCATGGCTGACGGCCGTGCTGCGGCCGTTGCGGTCGACCACCGTGGCCGTCACCCGGTAGATGCCGGGCACGGCGAAGCTGTGGCTGGCGCTGGCGTTGCCGGCGCCGCCGCTCTCGCTCACCTTGCCGGCTTGCGCGCTGCTGCCGTCGCCCCACGACCAGCTGACGCTGCGCGTTCCGACCCGGTCCTCGTCGACGAAAGCCACCGAGGCCTGCAGCGGCATGCCGGCCTTGACCAGGGCGGGCGCCATGACCGGGCCGAGCAGATGGCCGCATCCGCTTCCGTTGTCGGGCCGGAGCAGCACCAGCCCGGCGTTCGAGGTCGCCACGATCGCGCCGCTGTCGTTGATCGCGAGCGCATCGTCCAGCACCAGTCCCGGCGGCGCACGGCGCAGGTAGTTGTTCAGGTCGAGCATGCCTTTGCTGGCGGTCCAGACGAAGGCGCGCCAGTCGCCGCCCTTGTCCTGGGCATCGCCGACGATCTGGCCGCCGGCGTTGACCGCATCCGCGCGCGACGAGGTGCCGCCGAGGGTGCCGAGATTGCGCATGCCACTGCTGCGCGTCCATGACATCGCGCGCTGGACCTCGTCGCCATAATTGATGAGGCCGGCCATGTGCAGGCCGGGCGTCATGTCGATCACGAACGCCGAGCTGCCACCGGCCGTCCCGAGGTCGCGCATGCCGCCGGCGCGCGTCCACAGGAAGGGCCGATACGCGATGTCGTCGACGGAAGGGATATGGTTGCCGGCCACCTCGCCGTTGGCGCCGACGGCTGCGACCAGCGCATCGTAGCTGTTCAGCGTGTCGATATCGACGATGCCGCTGCTGCGCGTCCAGGCGAAGGCATGCCTGCTGCCGTCCGCGGTCGTCGACGACCCTGCGATCAGGCCGGCGTCGTTGAGGGCGCCGGCGAAGGAAGCGCTGCCCAGGCCCGTCGTCAGGGCGCCCAGGCTTTCGTTGCCGCTCGCTGCGCTCCAGCGGAATGCGCGCGGCGTGAAGTCTGCATAGGACGAGCCGGTGACCACGCCATGGCGGTTGATGGCCGCGCCGCTCGACTCGCCGTTGCCCGTGGGGGTGCCGATATCGAGCATGCCGCTGCCTGCGCGCCAGACGAAGGCGTGCTGGGCGCCGGCAGCGGTGAGGGAGCTGCCGGTGACCTGCCCCAGGTCGTTCAGGTCGGCGGCGAGGGTCTCGCCCCCGCCCAGCGTGCCGATATCCCGTACGCTGCTGCCGTCATAGAAATAGCCGACGGCGCCGCTATCGGCCTGCATCGAGAATGACACCTGTCCCCTGGCGTTGATGCGCGGCAGCGAGGCGAGCAGGCCGGGGGCCAGGTTGATCACGCGGTAGGTGGTACGGGTGCTGCCGTAGCTGTTATCCACTGCGCCGTCGGGCTGCGCCTGCTGTGTCTGCTGAGCGGCTGCCGTGCCGGCTGCGGCCAGCGCAATGAGCAGGCAGGACAGGCGCGGCAACTGCCGCCCTGCACGCTTGGCAGGCATATCGTTTCTTCGAACGCGGTGCATGTTTTCTCCAGATTAGGATGAAACCGGGCCCGTTGACACGGGCCGTATCAGGTGGCCAGCCTGATCATGCACTACGCATGGCATGGAAGTTTGCGTGCGGTCGAGTGTATTACGGCAGTTTGCGCTGAAACAAAAACGCCACCCTTTGAGGTGGCGTTTTTGCTATCGTCAGCGTCCGCATCGGATCAATGGAAGAACAGGTAGATCAGTACCAAGACAATTGCCGGCACACCCATAATCCAAGCCAAGAAATATTTACCCATGATGCTCTCCTTCTGGTGTTGTGTTGTGATGACGGTTCCAGAATGCCAGCGGCGAGCAGGGTCTTCCGTTAGTTACACCACGCTGGGTGAAATTTCTTAGCAAAACTACATTTTTTGACATGATCGTCTGCGGCAGGTCAAACTGCTGGGCAACCACCAGAGAGGAGATGCGGATGTCGACCGATTTACCATCAGCACGCAACTGGTTCGACCAGGGGGGCGAGGCGTATGCCCGTTTCCGCCCCGAATACCCGCCCGAACTCGCCGCTTTCCTGGCATCGCAGGCGCCGGACCGGCAGCTCGCCGTCGACGTCGGCTGCGGCAATGGCCAGCTGACCCGGCTGCTCGCGCCGCACTTCGACAGCGTCATCGGCCTCGACCCGAGCGCCGACCAGATTGCGAACGCCGCGCCGGACGCGCGCATTGCATATCGCTGCGCGCCCGCTGAACAACTTCCGCTTGCCGATGGCGGCGCCAGCCTGGTGACGGCTGCCCAGGCAGCCCACTGGTTCGATCTGCCAGCCTTTTACGGGGAAGTGCGCCGGGTCGCCAGGCCCGGCGCCGTCCTGGCGCTGGTCAGCTATGGCGTGCTCGAACTCGAGCCGGAACTGGACGACCGCTTCCAGGCCTTTTATCGCGACGAGATCGGCCCTTACTGGCCGCCGGAGCGCAAGCTGGTCGACACCGGCTACGCGACCATCGCATTTCCGTTTGCGGAGCTGCCCTACCCGGCCTTCCACATCCAGGTCGAATGGGAACTGCCCGAATTTTTGGGTTATCTGCTGACCTGGTCCGCGGTACGCAGGGCCAGGGAAGCGGGAAAGGAAACCCTGCTGACGAGCTTCGCGGACGAGCTGGCAAACGCATGGGGCGCGCCCACGCTCCGGCGGCCGGTCCGCTGGCCCATCAGCATGCGTATCGGCAAGCTGTAAGCGCGTCAAACTTTCTTCAGGGCGCTGGCCTTGTGCGCGGCTTCGGCACCGGTCTTGTCGCTGACCACCAGGTACTCGGGATGTTCCGTCGATGCCACCACCTCGTGCCCCTTGATCGTGGTGGGCGCCGTCAGCTTTTTCTTGACCGTGCCGTGCACCGTGCCTTGCGGCGAGTGCCATTGCACCTTGTCGCCGGCCTTGAATGTATCCGTCATGTCGTACCCCGTCCGATGGTTGTGGCGCACTATTTGAACACGGATCGGCGCGAGTCCCTGCACGTTTCTGTACGTCATGCGCTGCGCTTGGTGATCACCGTCTCCAGGTATTCGGCCGGCAGCACCAGCGAAGCCGGTCCGGCGACATTGACACGCTCCATCAGCGCGATCAGGTCGCGTTCCAGCGCCGCCTGGCCGGCGCTGTCGAGCCGCGCAAAGGCCTTGTGCGTGGGCCCGTAGTAATCGCGGAATACCTGCAGCCAGTGGGCCGGCGAGGCATAGCGGAAGTTGAACAGGCGGCGCTCGGCGCGGATGTCGGCGGCATCGCCGAACAGTGCCTGCAGATAGCCTTCGGTGCCCCACAGCGCCGGCGATTTGACGCCCGCCGGCGGCGGCACGTGCGCGCCCAGCACCTTGAAGGCCTGGCCGACGAAGCCTTCCGGGGTCCAGCTGGCCAGCGCGATGCGGCCGCCGGCGCGCACCACGCGCAGCAGTTCGGCGGCGGCGCGCGCGTGGTCGGGCGTGAACATCACGCCGAAGGTCGACAGCGCGACGTCGAACTCGCCGTCCGCAAACGGCAGCTGTTCGGCGTCGGCGACGCGGAATTCGACCGGCAAGCCTTCGGCGGCGGCGCGCTGCTTGCCTTTTTCCAGCAGGGCCGGCACGTAATCGGTCGACATCACGCGCGCAAAGCGGCGCGCCGCCGCCAGCGTGGCATTGCCGTTGCCGGCGGCGACGTCGAGCACGGTTTCACCGGCCCGGATGTCGGCGGCCTCGGCCAGGGTTTCGCCGACGATCTGCAGGGTCACGCCGATCACGGCGAAATCGCCGCTGGCCCAGATCGTCTGCTGGGCCTGTTTGATGGCCGCGAGATCCGGCGGACTGCCGGCCTGGGCTTGCGGTGTGGGTGGCGTCGACCCGGACTCCGGCTGCGACTGCGGATTGCTCATGATTGCCTCCTCCCGACATGGACATCGTGCTGTTGCTGCATCCAGCTTTGATGCCCGCCGCCGCCCCGTGGTTCACGCCATCGAATGCAACCCGATCATGTTGCCCTCGGTATCGGTGACCAGCGCGATGTGGCCGTATTGGCCGATCGAAAACTTGGGCTTGACCACCTTGCCGCCCGCCGCCGCCGCCCTGCCGGCCTGGACCGCGCAATCGGCGCAGCTGAAGTACACCAGCACGCTGTTGGCGCCGGAATCGAAGCCCGTCATGCGCACCAGCGCGCCGGGGGCACCGTAGCTTTCCGATTGCATCGGGAAGGCCCACATGTCGATGTCGGAAGCCTCGATGCGCGCCAGCGGCACCAGGAACACGGTTTCATAGAAGGCGCGCGCCCGCGCCATGTCCTGCACGTAGATTTCGAACCAGCCGACGGGATTGGTCATGGGCAGCCTCTGTGAGATCGGATTGGGAGCGCTCACTGTAGGCGGCGGTCGCTGCGCAGGTTTGCGCCGGCACAATCGTGCGATCTTGCTATGTATTTGCCATTTGTGAATGGCTGTATGGCCTATCCACAACACCTTGGCGCCGGCACCGTCGGGGATGCGCGCGTGAAGGGGCAAACCGATGTTTCTGGCTTGCAATCGCTGTATTGCATCTGTATCGTGCCATCTACCGTCATGCAAGCTCATGGACCAAATGTCTAACATGTATCAAGATCCGGAATCGGCCCGGCGCCTGGTTCTGGAAGGTAATTGGGCCGGCAATGGACGTAAAAAAAGCGCCTCGCAGGCGCTTTCTGGAATCCGGGTGGCGGCTGATGCCGCCATATGACGGGGACGCGTTCGATCTGCGTTTATGCTTGCCGTAGCGGCCCCGTGCATTGCTGAGCATTATGGCCATTCACGTAAACATGCGGCAGGGCGTACAGGTGATATGATTTATTCCTGACAGGAATGAATGAGCCAGCATGGACCGACTGCGTTTGATGGAAACCTTTTGCCGCGTCGTCGAAAGAGGCAGCTTTTCGGCGGTGGCGCGCGAGGAGATGACGACCCAGTCGGCGATCAGCAAGCAGGTGCAGGCACTGGAAGCCCAACTCGGCACCACCCTGCTGGTGCGTTCGACGCGCAGCCACTCGCTCACCGAAGCCGGCCAGCTGTATTACGAACGCTGCCGCCAGGTGCTCGACACGCTGGAAGAAGCGCGCGTCGAAGTCCAGCGCGCCGAACACCACATCTCGGGCCTGCTGCGCGTGGCAGCGCCGGCCGCCTTCGGCCGCCAGCACATCGTGCCGCGCCTGCAGGATTTTTATGCGCGCTATCCCAACATCAAGATCGATCTGCAGCTGGACGACAGCTTCGTCGACCTGGTCGCGGCCGGGGTCGACGTCGCTTTCCGCGTCGGCGAGCTGAAGGACAGCCGCCTGGTCGCGCGCCGCATCGGCACCGCCCACCGCGCCGCGCTGGCCTCCCCCGACTACCTGGCGCGCCATGGCGAACCGCAGCACCCTGCCGACCTGGCCGGGCACCAGTGCGTGGTGTACACCGGCCTGGCCTCGCCCAACGAATGGACCTTCCTGGACGAACACGGTACCCCGCTGACGGTCAAGGTCAACGGCCGCTTCCAGTCGAACAGTTCGGAAGCGATGCGCCAGGCCGTGTGCGAAGGCCTCGGCATCAGCTATTCGACGCTGTGGATCTACGGCGCCGACATCCGCGCCGGCCACGTCAAGCCGGTCCTGACGCGCTTCCGCCTGCCCGCCCTGCCGCTGAACGTGGTGTTCCAGCCGGCGCGCCGGCCGTCGCTGAAGGTGAACCACTTCGTCAGTTATTTTGCCGAGGCGTTTGCCCAGGATCCGGATATGGCCGACATGCTCGATGCCGGGGTCGGCACGGCTTGAGCGAACACGCCGTTTTGGCAGGCTGGCGTAGTATTGGCACAACACCAACAACAACCTTGTCATGCGATGCGCTTCCATTCACGACATGCCATCCTCCTGCTCGGCCTGGCAGGTCTGGCCGCCGCGGCGCTGGCCGCCGGCCAGACCGCACGCCGGCCCGGCGTCACGCCGGTCGCTTCGATCGACGTGCCGCGCTACATGGGCACCTGGTACGAGATCGCCAAGTACCCGAACCGCTTCCAGAAACAGTGCGCCGGCTTCACGACGGCGTCTTACCGACTGCGCCCCGACAAGACCGTGGAAGTCGTCAACCGCTGCCGCCGCGCCGATGGCGCCTTCGACGATGCCGCCGGCACCGCACGCCAGGTGGGCGGTCCGGATTCGCCGGTCCTGAAGGTGCGTTTCGCACCGGCCTGGCTGTCCTTCCTGCCGATGGTATGGGGCGACTACTGGGTGATCGACCTCGATCCCGACTACCAGCTGGCGGCGGTCAGCGAGCCCAGCCGCGAGTACCTGTGGATCCTGGCACGCACCCCGACCGTGCCGCAGCAGGCCTATGCGGCCCTGCTGAAGCGCCTGGAAGACCAGGGATTCGACCTGGCCAGGCTGCAGACCACGCCGCAGATGGACTGAACTGGCGCCGGATGGCAAGGGATGCTTATCGGGCAAGGTCACCCAGCATAGCCAAAATACAACATAAAGACGTAGATGATTATCTAACGTAAATATATGTTGGAAACGAATATTTCCAAATGTATAAAAGTTTCTCCAATTAAACGACCGTTAAACAAACGGCAAAGTTCTGGGAGAAACAAATGCATCAACAATTCAAGCGCGCCACGCTGATGGCAAGTGTTGTAACGGGCGCCAGCCTGACCGGTTGCGCTTCGATCGTCAGCGGCACCAGCCAGGTCGTCTCGGTAGAGACATTGCATAGCACCGGCAACGTCGCCGGAGCGACCTGCAAGCTGGAGAATGACAAGGGCGTGTATTACGTGACGACGCCGGGCACCGTCACGGTGCACCGCGCTTACGGCGACATGAACGTCAAGTGCGAAAAGCCGGGCTTCGACGCCGGCCTGGCAACCGTCAAGTCCTCGACCAAAGGCATGATGGCCGGGAACATCGTGTTCGGCGGCTTCATCGGCGCCGGCGTCGATGCTGCTTCGGGTGCCGCCTACGATTACCCTGCCCTGTTCCAGGTCATGATGGGCCAACAGACCGGTATGCCTGCCGCGCCCGTTTCGACGCCGGTCGCGGCCGCCACCCCGGCGCCTGCCGGCGCCCCGCTGCCCTGAGTCGAATTACCAGGTGAAGTCGTCCGGAATCTTGAAATCCGCGTACGGATCGTCCGCATCGACTTCGGTACTGGCCTTGTTTACCCGCACCACGCTGTCCGGCGCGCGCTCGGCGATCTTGTCGGCGATCACCTTCGGCACCAGTTCGAAGCCGCCCTGGTGGGCGACGATCGCCAGGCGTCCGGCCACCAGGTGGTCGCGCACTTTTTCCGACACGTGGATGCGCTCGATCCTGGTACCGAGCGTGAAGTTGTAGGCGATGTCGCCGTTGCCCTTGGACTGGCGGTTCTGCTGGACCATCTGGGCGATCTGCGCGGCGACGGCTTTCTGGGCGGCCGCGGCATCGCGCTGGGCGTTCAGTTCGCGGGCGCGTTCGGCCTGCTGGCGCTGGGCTTCGAGCGCCGCTTCCTTGGTCTCGCTGACGCTCTGCACGCCGGTGCGGCGTTCGATCTTCTGCTGCTTGCTCTTTTCCTGGTTGGCCACCTTGACCTTTTTCTTGTCGACCAGGCCAGCCTTCATCAGCTGCTCTTGCAGGGAAACCATGTTTTATAACTCCTATATATGAACCCGCTAGCATAGCAAAGCTGCCGGCGCGGCAGAAGAGCGGCTGGCGATCCGGCGGCCGGCGATCCGGCGGCCGGCGATCCGGCGGCCGCCGGTCCCGTCACCGGGTCAGCCCCGCTGCGCCAGGAAAAAGCGCAGCATCTCGGCCGAGGCATTCGGACCGCCCGCCTCGGCATACGAACCGGCCGGACTCCCGCCCGACCAGGCATGGCCGCCGCCGTGCAGGACCCAGTGTTCGGCCAGCGCGCGGCCGCCGGCGTCCAGCAGCACGGTCCGGGTGTGGCTGCGGCCGTTGCCGTCATCGCCGCGCTCTTCGGTCTCGCGCAGCTTGCCGCCGCCTTTCGCGTCGCCCGTGAACTGGCGCAGCACGGCCTCGCCATTCGATGCATGCACGGTGCCATCGGCATCGCCGTGGAACACGATGGCCGGGATGCGCGCCGCTGTACCCTGTTTTGCAGCCGCCCTGCGGCCGCCGGCGCGCTTGCCCTTCATCGCATTCAGCGCCGACATCAGGTCGTGCGCGCAGCCGACCGGCAGGCCGGAATGGACGCCCACCGCAGCGTACAGCTCGGGATGGGCCGCGGCCAGGATCGCCGCCATCGCGCCGCCGGCCGACAGGCCCGCCACGAATACCCGGTCCGGGTCGCCGCCATGCTCGCGCAAGACGTCGCGCGTCATGCCGGCCAGGATGGCCGGTTCGCCCTGCTCGCGGCCCTGGTGGGCGGCTTCGAACCAGTTCCAGCAAGCGTTCGCATTGGCGCTCCGGGGCTGCTCCGGGTACAGCACCAGGCAGCCGTGCTGCTCGGCCAGCGCATTCATCGCGGTGCCGGCGGCAAAATCTTCCGGATGCTGGGTGCAGCCGTGCAGCATGACGACCAGCGGGCGCGGGCCGGTGGCGGCACGCGCCGGCACGTACAGGCGATAGGCGCGCGTGCCGGCCGCGTTGCTGAAGCTGCCCTGCAGGAATTCGCCCGGTTCCGCCGTCCTGTCGCGTGGCGGCTGCGCTTGCGCCGGGTGCGGGGCGCGGCCGGCCTGGAAGGCTTTGAACTGCGCGGCCCAGTCCTGCATCTTGCCGGCATCGAAGCCTCGGAAGCCCTGGAAGCCGGAGAAGCCGGTACCGGTGCCGGTATCGGTCCCGGTATCGGCCCCGGTATCGGCTTCGCGGCCGGCGCCGGCCTGGTCCTGCCCGGCCGCCGGCTTGCGCGCCCACGCCGGCGCCTGGTTCAGATCGACGAAGGCAGGATCTTTCGCCTGTGCCGACGACGGCATCCCGGGCATCAGCCCGGCATTCTTCAAGGCATCCTGTACCAGGCCGGTGACGGCGCCGGGATCGGTGCGGGCGGTGCCGGCCGCCTTCAGGATGTTGGCAACAAATTGTTCGTAGGGTTTCATAATTTTCTTCATCAGATGTGGATGCGGTCCGCAAGGGCGGCCTTGACCGCATTGGAGGCGACGAAGGCGCCCAGGACCCAGAGCGAGGCAATCGCTGCAGTGGCCAGTTCGGGCGTCACGTCGTCGTCGATGGAAGCCAGGCCGAGCACATGGATCTCGAGGCGCTCGCCGGCGGCGACGCTGCGTTCCAGTTCGGCTTTCGTATAACGCTGCAGACCCATCACGAAGCGTTTGCGCACCACGGTCTGGCGGATGTCCTCGCCATGCCGCTCCAGCTGGTTGCGGATGGCGGTGCGCACGAAGTCGGTGCGGTTGGTATAGAAACCTTCTTCGATCAGCAAGTCCATCTGGGCGAGGTCGACCAGCCCCAGGTTGACCGTGACTTTTTCGGTTTCCGGCAGTTTCTGTTTGATATTAACGATGTTCATGGTGCCTGCCTTTTTGCTTTAATACTCCCGTTATACTCCAATTGGAGTATGAATGGAGGATAAACAAGGGCTGGCGTCGAATAAATGCGACAGAGCAGACGAACACATGCATGTATCAACTTGTTGACGCATCATGTGCTGGCAGGAATGACAGCGGGTGCGGATCAGCGCCGGAAGATCCAGAGGAGCAGCGAGATCACGATGGAAATGATGATGCAGGTGACGATCGGGAAGCTGAAACTGAATCCTTCGCGGGCGACGTGGATGTCGCCCGGCAGGCGGCCCAGCGGCAGGCGGCGCAGCCAGGGCCAGGCCAGGCCCGCGCCGAGCAGCACCAGGCCGGTGACGATCAGGAGTTTTTGCATGGCGGGTGGCGCGGGGTGACGCCGCTTCAGGCAGCCGAGGCGCCGGTCTTGCCGGATTCCGACTGGCCCTGCACCGGCAGGGCGCCGGCCGTGGCGGTGGTATCGCTGCGCGATGCCGAACCCTGGGTGTCTTTCTGCTGGTTGGTCATATCTTGCTCCTTCACAATTCGAGTAGGGATACGCTGTGGCGCCTCGACTTCATTCTGCCGAAGTCGACGCGGACGGGGCGCGCCGTTCGGCCTCCCTCCCTATTCAAGGATCGGAAAGGATCAGAAGGTTTCCCAGCCATCGTTGACACCCGCGGTCACGGCCGGCCGCGCCGCGCCGGCAAGTGCCGGGCGGCGCGGCGCCGCTGGCTTCTGGAGCGCGCGCACAGGCGCCCGGACCGCACGCCGCGGCGCCGCAGCCGGCGCTGCCACAGGCGCCGCTCGCTGCGCCAGCCGGAACACGCTGACCGCTTCGGCCAGGCTGTGCGCCTGTTCCTGCATCGACTCCGTGGCTGCCGCAGCCTGCTCGACCAGCGCGGCATTCTGCTGGGTCACCTGGTCCATCTGGGTGATGGCATCGTTGACCTGGGCGATACCGGCGCTCTGCTCGCCGGACGCCGCCGAAATCTCCGCCATGATGGCGCTGACCTGGCGCACGCTGGCCACCACATCCTGCATGGTGGCGCCGGCTTCGTCGACCAGGCGCGAAGCGGTGCCGACCTTTTCGACCGAATCGTCGATCAGGACCTTGATTTCCTTGGCCGCCGCAGCCGAGCGCTGGGCCAGCGTGCGCACCTCGCCCGCCACCACCGCGAAACCGCGTCCCTGCTCGCCGGCACGCGCCGCTTCCACCGCCGCATTCAGGGCCAGGATATTGGTCTGGAAGGCGATACCGTCGATGACCGTGATGATGTCGACGATCTTGGTGGCCGAGGCGTTGATCGCGCCCATGGTGTCGACCACCTGGGCCACGACCGCGCCGCCGCGGCTGGCGATCTCGGCGGCCGACGCCGCCATCCGGTTGCCCTGCCGGGCGTTGTCGGCGTTCTGCCTGACGGTGCCGGTCAGCTCTTCCATCGAGGAGGCGCTTTCCTCCAGCGAGCCGGCCTGCTGCTCGGTACGTGCCGACAGGTCCTGGTTGCCGGCCGCGACTTCGCCGGCGGCCGTGGCGATGCTGTCGGCGCCGCTGCGCACGCGCGTCACCAGCCCGTTCAGGTTCTCGTTCATCGACTTCAGGGCGGCCATCAGTGCACCTGTTTCGTCGCTCGAGGTAACCTCGATGCGCGACGACAGGTCGCCCTGGGCTACGGCGTTGGCCACTGCGACGGCCTCGCGCAGCGGACGGGTAATGCTGCGGGTGAGCAGCCAGGCCAGCGCGCCGCCGAGGGCCAGCGCCACCACGGTGAAGGCCGTCAGCACCTGGATGCCGGCCGCGTAGGCCTGACGCACGGCTTCGCGCGCCTCGGCACCTATGTCGCTCTGACGCTTGGACAGGGCCTGCAAGGCGTCTTCATATGCCTTCATTGCCGGGACGACTTCGCTGTCGAGCAAGCGCTTGAGCGCAGCCGGATCGCCTTTGCTGCTCTCCTGCGCGCCGAACAGCTTGTCGCGGGCAGCGACATAGGCCTTGCGCTTCTCCGCGATCGCGGCCAGCATTTCCCGTCCCTCGGGCAAGACCACGAGCTTGTCCAGTTCCGCCTGAATCCCGGACACACTGACACTGATTTCCTTCATCCTGGCGGCCATGGCCTGGGCGTCGGCGGCATCATCTCCGCGCAGGCGTGCCTCGCTGTACCCGCGATTGGCCTGGATAGCGGCAACCCAGCGGTCCGCCAGGCGCATCTTGTGGACGGCAGTGACCATGCTTTCGTTCGCGGTTGCCACTTCGTGCAAACGCAGCATGCCGACAGCGGCGAGCAGGATCGCCAGGGCCAGGACGGCAGCAAATGCCAGGCCGAGGCGCGCGCCGATTTTCAGATTCTTGATGTTCATTTTCACCCCAGAGAAAAGACGAAGAGACTGACCAGGCCGGCGGCAGCAGAAAAGGCGAACGCGAACCTGGCGGGACTGAAGGCGGGGATTTGGCCTGACGGCATTTGAAAAATTGCCGTGTCACAATTCGGTCATCTTATATGAATTCGGCAAATTCCGCATTATAGGTTGCAAAGAAGCAACGAAATTTCGGCAAAACGGCGCGTGGGGTGCGCGTCATGCACCATAGATACCGTTAGAATGCCAGGTTGTTTCCCTTCGACAGGACTGTTATGCCCTACCGCCATGCCGTGCACCTTGCGAGCCGCTGGACGCGCCGCGCCCTCGCCTGTTCGCTGCTGATCGGTGGCCTGGCACAGGCTGGTGGCCCGCAGCCGGTCCTGCTCGGCATCGACGGCGAATTCGGCCTCGACAACAGCACCTCGGCCCAGGCGGTGGAACTGGGCATGCGCGCGGCGATCCAGGAAATCAATGCGGCCGGCGGCGTGCTGCACGGGCGGCCGCTGCAGCTCGTCGTCAAGGACCACCGCTCGATCCCGGCGCGCGGCATCCGCAACATCCAGGAATTCGCGAAGATGCCGGACCTGGTGGCGGTGTTCGGCGGGCGTTTCAGTCCGGTCGTGATCGAGGAACTGCCGACCCTGAGGGCGACCCGCCTGCCGTTCATGGCGGCGTGGTCGTCGGCCGACGACATCATCGACAACGAGATGCACCCCAATTACGTCTACCGCCTGTCGCTGCGCGATTCGCTGGCCATGCCGAAGCTGCTGGCGGCGGCGAAGCGGCGCAAGCTGCACCGCGTCGGGCTGCTGCTGACCAACACGTCCTGGGGCCGCAGCAATGCCGCCGCGGCCGAGCGGGCGCTGGCAAACCTGCCCGGCATGACGATCGCCGGCACTTCCTGGTACAACTGGCGCGACGCCTCGCTGGTCGACAAGTACCGCCAGCTGCGCGCGGCCGGCGCCCAGGCCATCGTGCTGGTCGCCAACGACGACGAAGCCGCGGTGCTGGTACGCGAAGTCGCCGCCCTGCCGAAGGCGCAGCGCCTGCCGATCCTGAGCCACTGGGGCGTGACCGGCGGCGAGTTCATCGCCCAGGTCGGGCCGGCGCTGCAGCAGGTCGACTTTTCCGTGATCCAGACCTTCAGCTTCTATAAAGCCGATCCGGCCCGGGTGAAACGCTTCATGGCCAGCGCAGCGAAGGTGTCGAAGGTGACGCGCATCGAAGACATCCAGGGCGCGGTCGGCGTGGCCCACGCCTACGACCTGACCCACATCCTGGCACGCGCGATCGACCTGGCCGGCAGCACCGAACGCCGCGCCGTGCGCGACGCGCTGGAACGGGTCGGCAGCTACCGCGGCCTGGTCAAGGATTACGCGCCGCCGTTCACGCCGGCGCGCCACGAAGCCCTGGGCCCGGAACAACTGCTGATTGCACGCTACCGCGCCGACGGCGTGCTGGTGCCGGCGCAGGATTGAGCACGATGCGCCGACTGCATAAGGATCACGCGCCCGGCCAGGCGCCCGCCGGGCGCGCAAAGCCGCCGACCAGCCTGTCGCGCCGCTTCGCGATCGCGGCCGCGATTCTCACCGCGGCCGCGGTGCTCTTGATCTCGATCGTCTCGTTCTGGCTGATCGACCGCCAGCGCGAACAGGCCAACGCCCTGCTGCAGCAACGCGAAGTCGCCTTCCACGCCACCACCGTGGGCACCAACCTGGCAGCGCTGACCACGCGCCTGGCCGAGGTCGCGAACAGCCCGATCCTGGCCAATGCGCTGGTGGACAGCGCCGGCAAGGAGACATACCTGCGGCCCTACCTGCATGGGCTGCGCCAGATCAACGGCATCCCCCTGCAGCTGATGTTCACCGACTTCGAAGGCGTCGCCATCGCCGACAACGGCACCGCCAGCTTCAGCGCGGACGATGTCGCCTGGCTGCGCGCACGCATCGACAGCGGCGACGAACGCGCCGCGCTGCGTGACGGTCCGCAGGGCGAGGAGCTGATCGGCGTGAACCTGCTGCGCTATTCGCGCACGCGCACGCCGGAAGGGGCGCTGGTCTATAAAGTGCGCATGGCCGACCTGAAGCCGGTGCAGTGGGCCGCCTTCCGCCACCTCGGCGCCGGCGGGCGGTCGCGCGAGATCGACGCCGCCGTGCCGCTGCCGGCGAGCCTTGGCCACCTGCGCCTGGTGCTGCACGAAGACGAACGGCGGCTGGCGGCACCGATGGTGGTGCCGGGCCCGCAGTATCTCGCCATCCTGGCCATTACCGCGCTGCTGGCGCTGGTGGTGTTCCTGCTGGCCTCGCGCCTGGCGCACGGCCTGACACGGGACCTGCGCCGCCTCGAAGCCTTCTCCGGCAGCCTGGGCGACAGCGACGGCAGCAGCGGCAACGGCGGCGGCGGCCAGCGCGCGCCGCTTGCCGGCAGCAGCGAAGTGGTCAGCCTGGCCGGCGCCATCAACCGCATGCTGGACCGCCTGTACGAACAGCATGCGCGCCTTGAAGCCGAACGGGGCCGCTTCCTGCAGCTGTCGAACAACATCCCGCAGCTGGTGTGGATGGCCGACCCGGACGGCACCATCACCTGGTTCAACCAGCGCTGGTACGAATTCACCGGCGCCGCCCCGGGCACGCTGGCGCCGCCGGACTGGCGCCGCTTCCACGACCCGGAAATCCTGCCGCAGGTGGCGCAGCGCTGGAAGGAGGCGCTGGCCAGTGGCCGGATGGCGCAGATGACCTTCCCGCTGCGCGGCGCGGACGGCGAGTACCGCAGCTTCTTCGCCTCGGTGGCGCCGCTGCGCGATGCCGGCGGACGCATCGTCCAGTGGTTCGGTACCGCCACCGACGTCAGTGAGCTGGAACGCGCCGAGAGCGCGCTGCGCTACAGCGAGGCGCGCCTGCAGCAGGGCCTGGTGGCGGCGCGCATGGCGGTGTGGGAACGCGATCCGGTCGCGGGCCAGGTCAGCTTCTCGGCCAACCTGCACAGCGTGTTCGGCAAGCACTGGCACAACATCGACGAACTGTGGACGCTGATCCATCCGGACGAGGTGGCTGCCCTGCGCATCGTTCTCGACCGCGCCCTGCAGGATGGCGGCGAATACCACGTCACGCCGCGCATCGTGCGCGCCGACGACGGCAGCATCGCCTGGATCGACATCCGCGGCCGCCTCGGCCCGGGCGCCGACGGTCGCAGCACCGTGATCCACGCGGTGGCGATCGACGTCACCGAGCGCAAGCGCGCCGAAGAAGCACTGCGCCTGGCCGACCGCCGCAAGGACGAATTCCTGGCGATGCTGGCGCACGAGCTGCGCAACCCGCTGGCGCCGATCGCCAGCGCGGCCGACATGCTGCGCATCGCCTACGCCGGCGAGGCGCGCATCAAGCAGGTCAGCGACATCGTCGCGCGCCAGGTGGCCCACATGCGCCACCTGGTCGACGATTTGCTGGACGTGTCGCGCGTGACGCGCGGCCTGGTCACGGTCGCCAGGAAGCCGCTGGATCTGCGGCGCGTGCTGAACGAGGCGGTCGAGCAATCGCGGCCGCTGGTCGACGCGCGCCGCCACGCCTTGTCCGTCGAGAATGCTGCGAACACGCTGATGGTCGACGGCGACCACACGCGCCTGGTGCAGATCGCGACCAACCTGCTGACCAACGCCGCCAAGTACACGCCGGAGGGCGGCCGCATCGACGTGTCCCTGGCCGGCCAGGATGGCCAGGCGGTCTTGCGCGTGCGCGATAACGGCAGCGGCATCGGTCCCGACCTGCTGCCGGTGGTGTTCGACCTGTTCACGCAAGGCTCGCGCACCCTCGACCGCGCCCAGGGCGGCCTCGGCCTCGGCCTGGCGCTGGTGCGCAAGCTGGTCGAACTGCACGGCGGCAGCGTCACCGCCGCCAGCCCCGGTCCCGGCCAGGGCAGCACCTTTACCGTCAGGCTGCCCCTGCTGCCGGCCTGACCCGGTTGGGTTGCAGCGCGGCATTGCCTTTGACGCTGCCAGGGATTCGTTGGAACATGGCATCCATACCAACGAATCCTTTCATCTCATGTCTCCCGAGCTCGGCCTGGTCTGCATCACCGTTTCCAAGGACATCCGCTACCGCACCGTCACCCGCAAGCGCTTGCTGGAACAGTCCGATGCCGGCCAGCGCAAGATCCTGGACGAGATCTACCGCGACAACATCCAGACCCTCGACGGCGCCCTCGCCTGGTGCCAGCGCGAAGGCATCCGCCTGTACCGCATGCCGTCCTCGATCTTCCCCTTCTTCGACGAGGACGTCGGCCGCGAAGTGATGCGGCCGCTGGCGCCCGCACTGGCGCGCACCGGCGCGCGCGCGACGCAACTGGGCCTGCGCCTGGTGATGCACCCGGACCAGTTCGTGGTGCTCAGTTCCGATTCGCCGGATGTGGTCGCCAACAGCATCAAGATCCTGCAGATGCATGCCGACATCATGGAGCTCCTGCAGCAGCCGCGCTCGCCGTGGGCGCTGCTCGAGATCCACGGCGGCAAGGCCAATCGCAGCAACGAACTGGTGGCGCGCATCCGCGACCTGCCGGATCCGATCCGCCTGCGCCTGTGCCTGGAGAACGACGAATACAGCTACAGCGCGCTTGAAATCCACGACGTCTGCGTACGCAGCGGCGTGCCGATGATCTTCGACGCCCACCACCACATCGTGCACGAAAAGCTGTCCAGCTATGACGACCCGAGCGTGGCCGAGATGCTGGCAAAGGCGCGCGCCACCTGGGCCGAACCGGGCCACCAGGTGGTCCACATCTCCAACGGCCGCGAAGACTTCAACGACCGCCAGCACGCGGACCTGATCGCGACCATGCCGGCTTCGTATGCGCAAGCGCCGTGGATCGAGATCGAGGCCAAGCTGAAGGAAGAAGCGATCGCCGGCCTGCGCGGCTGGAAAGCGGTGCAGGCCGGACAGGCGGCGGTGCTCGGTATGTAGGGTGGACGGGTTCCCCGTCCACGCGGTGATCGTTATCGGCTCCGTTATCGTGCACGTGATCGCAGCCCGCTCCTATCACCGCGCGGACGGCCAAGCCGGCTCGCCGCCCGCGTCCACCCTACCGGTTGACGGCTGCCATCATCGCCTCCGGATAACGCGTCCCCGCCGCCGCCCCGCGCGGGAAGATCGCTTCCAGCTCGGTCAGCTGCGACGGCCCGATATCCAGGTCGACCGCTTCCACGTTCTGCTCCAGGTACTTGCGGCGCTTGGTGCCCGGGATCGGCACGATGTCCGGCCCCTGCGCCAGCACCCAGGCCAGCGCCAGTTGTCCCGGCGTGCAGCCGGCTTCCTGGGCCAGCTCGCGTACCTTGTCGACCAGTGCGATGTTCTTGTCGAAGTTCTCGCCCTGGAAGCGCGGGCTGTTGCGGCGGTAATCCTCGGGCGCGAAATCTTCCGGCGTGCGGATCTCGCCGGTCAGGAAGCCACGTCCCAGCGGGCTGTAAGGCACGAAGCCGATGCCGTGGCGGCGGCAGGCATCCAGTACGCCATCCTCGGGATCGCGCGTCCACAGCGAGTATTCGCTCTGCAGCGCCGTCACCGGATGCACTTTCACGGCCCGTTCGATGGTCTCGACGGAGGCCTCGGACAAGCCGATGTAGCGGATCTTGCCGGCGCGGACCAGGTCGGCCAGCGCGCCCATCGTGTCCTCGATCGGCGTGGCCGGATCGACCCGGTGCTGGTAGTACAGGTCGATGGCGTCGATGCCGAGCCGTTTCAAACTGCCCTCCACTGCCTGGCGGATGTAGTCCGGGCTGCCGTTGACGCGGTAGTCGGTGGGGTTGTCCGGCGTGCGCATGATGCCGAACTTGGTGGCGATGACCAGGCCTTCGCGGCGCCCGCGGATCGCGCGTCCCAGCAGTTCCTCGTTGGTGTGCGGGCCGTACATGTCGGCGGTGTCGAACAGGGTCACGCCGAGGTCGATGGCGCGCTGGATGGTGGCGATCGATTCATTGTCGTCGCGATTCGCGTAGAAGTCGCTCATGCCCATGCAGCCCAGGCCGATGCTGGAGACCTGCAATCCGGTATTGCCAAGCTGGCGTGTTTTCATCTCTTGCTCCGTGGTGGCGGCCCATGCGGCCGAGTGGAGCACGATAGCGCCTTTGCGCCGCCGCCGGCACACGCTTACTTCTCGGCCGGCAGGTTGTCGTGCCGGTACGCCGTCATGACGGCAGCGTTGCGCGGCAAGCCTTCCTTCAGGAAGTACAGCGGACGCTGCTTGCTCTCGTTGAACATGCGCGCCAGGTATTCGCCGATGATGCCGATCCCCAGCAACTGCAGTCCGCCGAGGAACATCACGGCCGTCAGCAGCGACGGGTAGCCCGGCACGGGGTTGCCGAACATGAGCGTGCGCAGCACCATGTACAGGCCATAGCCGAACGCGCCGAGCGCGCTGGCCAGGCCGCAATAGGTTGCGACCTTGAGCGGCACGCTGGTGAACGAGGTGATGCCTTCCAGCGCAAAATTCCACAGCTTCCAGTAATTCCATTTGCTGCTGCCGGCCTGGCGCGGCGCGCGCCGGTACGGCACCGCGGTCTGCGGATAGCCGATCCAGGCGAACAAGCCCTTCATGAAGCGGTGCTGCTCGCGCATGCGGCACACGGCCTGCACCGCCCGCCGGCTGAGGAGGCGAAAATCGCCGGTGTCTTCCGGGATGCGCACCCGGCTCATCCTCCCGATCAGCCGGTAGAACAGGAAGGCCGTCAGCTTCTTGGCCGCGCTCTCGCCTTCGCGGCTGGTGCGCCGGGCATACACCACGTCGTAGCCGTCGCACCAGCGCGCGACCAGTTCCGGAATCAGCTCGGGCGGGTCCTGCAGGTCGGCGTCGATCACGACCACGGCGTCGGTAACGGCGTGGTCCAGGCCTGCCGTGAGCGCGATCTCCTTGCCGAAGTTGCGCGACAGGTCGACCAGTGCCACGCGTGGGTCGCGGCCGGCCAGGCGCAGGATCGTCTCGAGCGTACCGTCGGTGCTGCCGTCGTTGACGTAGACGATATGGCAGAGCATATCCAGGCCGTCGAGCACCGCGCTGGTGCGTGCGTGGAACTCGGGCAGCACGTCCTGTTCGTTGAATACCGGTACCACGATCGCCAGCGTCTTGCGCATGTGCGCCTGTTGCAGTTCGTTGAGCTGCATTTCAACTCCTCCGGCCAGAACGGAAAATCGACAGGGAGCCGGCAAGATTGCAGGCCACCACCAGCATCAGCGCCAGCGCCTGGGCCAGCAGGTAATGCCAGCCCAGGCGCAGGCAGGCGCCCAGCGCCGCGAAGTTGACCGCGGCACCGCAGCCCGCCAGCAGCACGAAGCGCGGCAAGGCCGCGCGATGCGGGACGCGGCTGGCGAAGGTCCAGCAGCGGTGCAGCAGGTAGTTCTCGGCGACCACCACGCCGAAGGCGACCGTGCTCGCGCCCAGCACCGGCACGCCGGCCAGCTCGACCAGGCTCCACAGCAGCGCGTAGTACACGGCAGTGCCGCCCAGGCCGACGAGCGCAAAGCGCATCAGCACCGCGGGTGTCGGCGCGCCACGTAATACTGGGTCCATAGGAGGTTCCTGCCGGCGCCTTCGCGGGCGCGCGCTTCCAGCCGCTGCGCCAGCCCCAGGCCGCGTTCGCCGCCGAATTCGGCCAGCAGGGGCAGGTACAGGCCCGAGCGGTGCTGTTCGACGAGTTCGAAACCGGCCTCGCGCAGCTGGCGCTGCACCGTGCGCGCCGTCATCAGGTTGATGTGGCCGGTCTCCAGCACCGGTTCGCGGTAGATCCGGCGCACCAGCTGGATCACCCCGGGCAGGAAGGCGATCTTCGCCGCCAGCTCGAGCGGGCTGTAACGCTGCGGCGTCGACAGCACCAGCACGCCGCCCGGCTTGAGCAGGCGCCGCATGCCGCGCAGCGCCGCGGCCGAATCCGGAATATGCTCGACCACTTCGGTGCACAGCACCAGGTCGAAACTGCTGGCCGGCAGCGCCGTCGCGCAGATGTCGTCGCGCACCAGTTCCAGGTTCGGCAAGGTGCGGCGCAGGCCGGCGGAGTGCTGCAGGTAGGCGCTCTCGATGTCGGCCGCCACCACCTGGCCGGACAGCGCGGCGAGCACCGGCAGGTAGACGCCGCAGCCCGGCCCCACCTCGAGCGCCCGGCCGCCCGGCCGCGCATGGCGGCCCAGCGCGGCGATGATCCAGTCGCGCCGGATGCAGTGCAGCCAGCGCCGGGTCGGGTTGCCGGACCGGTACAGGGTCTCCTGCAGCGCCACCAGTTCGGATGGGGATGCCATGCCTGCCTCCTTCAACGCTCAGGTACCGGATCGCGCCGGATCGCGCTGGAGTACCGAGCGGTGCCGGTCGCGGTAGACCTCGCGAAAGCCGGCGCCGGCCAGCAGCAGTTGCCGGATCGGCGCGTCCAGCGGCAGCACCGCCAGGTCGACGGCCAGGCGCTCGAACTTCGCCTTCCAGTCGGCCGCGCCGCCGTAGACCTGCAGGTAATCGGCGATGAAGCGGTCGCCATAGACGTCGGCACGGCCGTCGACGGTCACCTTGTAGCGCGGCGCCAGCCGGTAGATCAGGTAGCCGCCATCGCCGTAGCTGTTGAACAGCTTGCCGCCGGTACCATGCGCCGCGATGAAATCGGCGGCGCCGCGCGCGGCAACCCCGGCGCCGGCAGCGGCGCTGTGCTCCAGGTGCTGGGCACGCAGGTAGGGCGGCACGCACAGCGCGACGGTGGCCGCAAGCACCCAGTTGACGACGAATTCGCGCTGGCCCAGCTCCTTGCCGGCGCCGCGCCGCGCCAGGTACCAGCGCACCGGCTTCAAGCCAAGCGTCCAGGCGGCCAGCGCCGCGAGCGGCCCGTTCGCCAGCGCCAGCGCGATCGACGGCACCAGCACCAGCACGGCCAGCGGCATATGGCGTGCGGAGATGCAGCCGTTCACGGCAAAGACCAGCGGCAGCACCGCTTCGGTCAGGTCGGGCTTGCGCCTGGCGTAGACCCACGCCATCGGGAACAGCAGCACCAGCCCGAGGTAAGCCTTCGGTCCGAACTGGTGGAAGTCGGGGCTCTGCCACTCCTGGATGACGGCGTTGACCGACATCCCGAGCACCTGGAAAGGATAGGCCCAGCGCTCGAACAGGCCCGGATTGACCAGGCTGGCCAGCACCACCAGGCAGGCCACGCCGCTCAGGCGCACCAGGCGCTGCCTTTGTTCCCGGTTGCGCCCCGGCGCGGCAGCCCAGGCCAGCCACTCGCAGGCGGCGAACAGCAGGACCATGGCAATCCCGATCGCATAGGCGGCATGCGCGTTCACCCAGACCACCATCAGCGGCGGCAGCACGAACAGGGCACGGGTGTTCCCGGCGTACTTGAAGCCGAGCAGGACCCACAGGTACAGGGCAAACAACAGGTAAGTGAGCATCTGCGGGCGCGGTGCCATGCAGCCGGCCATGACCAGCAGCCCGAACGCCGTCGGTATCCACGCCGCCGCGCTCGAACCGGCGATCCGCCGCGCCATGCCGTATGCCAGCGCCACGGCGGCCAGCGCCAGGGTCACCGTCAGGACTGCGACGCCGCGCTCCCCGCCGGCGGCGAAGACGCCATGCAGCAGCACCTCGAACAGCCATTCGTGCAGCACCCAGGGCTGGCCGGCGCGGGTGAACGAGAACACGTCGCCGCCGGGCAGCGCATGCTGAGCGACGATGTGTTCGCCGGTCTTCAGGTGCCAGAAATAATCCGGATCGCCAGGCGCGAACAGCGACAGCAGCACGACGAACAGGACGATACCGACTACGCCGGTCTTGTTGAGCTGCAGATAGCTGATCATCGTCGAAGGAATTGTGGGTGGAGTGGCGAATTCTGCCGCAGCCTGCGTACGCGAATAATGACGCAAGGCAATGTCCAGCTCGACCAGGACCTCTGTTGCCCTGCCGCCATGATTCACACATTTCATGTGAGACATTCAAAATGTGAATTAGGCTTTCACACTTCCAGCGTACACAATGGGCGATCTCGTCTGAGTTAAGAGCATGAGCCACCGAATTCCAAGCTCGCACCCCGCATGCGCGGAGGGCCTGGCATGATCGTCCGTGAGCGCCCGAACGCGTTGCGCCTGTTCCTGATCATGCGCGGTTCGATCCTGCCAAGCATCTGGAAGAGCCTCGCCGTGACGACCCTGCTGGCAGTCGCGGTCACCATCATCGACAAGACCCTGGGCGGCATCAAGCCGACCCTGAGCCCGATCCCCTTCACCCTGATGGGTCTGCCCCTGGCGATCTTCCTCGGGTTCCGCAACAACGCCGCCTACGACCGCTACTGGGAAGGCCGCAAGCAATGGGGCGAACTGGTGCTGCGCAGCCGCAGCCTGGCGCGCCAGTGCCTGTCCCTGCTCGATCCCGCCCGCCCCTTCGATGCCGCCAATGCCGATGCCGCCGATCCGCGCGTGCGCCTGATGCGGCGCGCGGTCGCCTATGCGCACGCGCTGCGCCACCGCCTGCGCAGCAGCGATCCCGGCGCCGACGTCGCGCCCTGGCTGGCGGCGCCGGAATGGGAGCGCATCCGTACGCTTCCCAACCTGCCGCACGCGCTGATGCTGGAAATGGGCGCCGACCTGGCGCTGTGCCTGCGCGAGCGCCGCCTCGACCCGATGCTGGCGCCGGTGCTGGACGCCACCCTCTCGGGCATGACCGGCGTGGCCGCCGCCTGCGAGCGCATCCGCGGCACGCCGATTCCGTTCTCGTACACCCTGCTGCTGCACCGCACGGCTTATATGTATTGCTTCCTGCTGCCGTTCGGCCTGGTCGACACCATCGGCTACCTGACGCCGCTGGTGACGGCCGTGGTGGCCTATACCTTCTTCGGCCTGGATGCCCTCGGCGACGAGCTCGAGGAACCTTTCGGCACTTCCGATAACGACCTGCCGCTCGAGGCCCTGTGCCGCACGATCGAGATCGACCTGCGCACGGCGCTGGGCGAACGGGACTTGCCCCCACAGCTGTTGCCTGTCAATTACCAGCTCAGCTGACTTCAAAAGAGTAGAGAGATGAAAACGGAATACCTGGACCGCATCCGCTGCGCGCAACTGCGCAAGCGCGTCACCGGCGCCCAAGAGGCAGCCACCTGGATCAAGGACGGCATGACTGTCGGCATGAGCGGCTTCACCCGCGCCGGCGACGTCAAGCTGGTGCCGGCCGCGCTGGCCGAACGGGCCAAACTGGAACCGCTCAAGATCACGCTGCTGACCGGCGCCTCGCTCGGCAACGACACCGATAAACGCCTCACCGAAGCCGGCGCGCTGGCGCGGCGCATGCCCTTCCAGGTCGACCCGGTGCTGCGCGCCGCGATCAACCGCGGCGAGGTGATGTACATCGACCAGCACCTGTCCGAGACCGTCGAGCAGCTGCGCAGCCGCCACATCGCGCCGGTCGACGTGGCCGTGGTCGAAGCGGTCGCCATTACCGAGTCCGGCGCCATCATCCCGACCACCTCGGTCGGCAACAGCGCCAGCTTCGCGATCCTGGCGGACAAGGTCATCGTCGAGATCAACCTGGCGCAGCCGACCGGCCTGGAAGGCTTGCACGACGTCTGGATTCCGAAAAAGCGGCCGCTGCGCGAGCCGATCCCGATCATGTCGGTCGAGCAGCGCGTGGGGAGCACCGCGATCGAGATCCCGCCCGAGAAGATCGTCGCGATCGTGATCTCGGACCAGCCGGACAGCACCTCGTCGGTGCTGCCGCCGGATGCCGAGACCGCGGCCATTGCCGGCCACCTGGTGCGCTTTTTCGAAGACGAGATCCTGGCCGGACGCCTCACCAGCAGCCTGCTGCCGATCCAAGCCGGCATCGGCACCATCGCCAACGCGGTGCTGGCCGGCTTCGTCGACAGCCCCTTCCACGGCCTGACCATGTATTCCGAGGTGCTGCAGGATTCGACCTTCGACCTGTTCGACGCCGGCAAGCTCGATTTCGCGTCCGGCTCCTCGATCACGCTGTCGCCCGAAAAGAGCGCGCAGGTGTTCCGCGACTTCGAACACTACCGCGACCGCCTGGTGCTGCGTCCGCAGGAAGTGTCGAACCATCCGGAAGTGATCCGCCGCCTCGGCATCATCGCGATCAACACCGCGCTCGAAGCCGACATCTACGGCAACATCAACTCGACCCACGTGGGCGGCACCCACATGATGAACGGCATCGGCGGCTCGGGCGACTTCGCGCGCAACGCCTACCTGTCGATCTTCGCGACCAAGGCCACGGCCAAGGGCGGCAAGGTATCCTCGATCGTGCCGATGGTGTCGCATGTGGACCATACGGAACACGACGTCGACATCATCGTCACCGAATACGGCCTGGCCGATCTGCGCGGGCTGGCACCGCGCGAGCGCGCCGACGTCATCATCGACAAGTGCGTGGCCGAGCCGTATCGCACCATGCTGCGCGCGTACGTGGCGCAAGCCAGGCAGCGCGGCGGGCAGACGCCGCATGTGCTGGAGAGGGCGTTCGCGTGGCATGAGCGGTATCGCGAGACCGGCTCGATGCTGGAAAGCTGAACTACACTAAGGCGGTAATATAAACTTACGCAGTTCCCGTAAAAGCGGGAACGGCGTGCGATAGCCAACTCAGACAGCACCGCGAGCAGACAACCAGGCCTCGAACGCCCCTGCCGGCATCGCCTGCTGATACAAGAACCCCTGCGCCATATCGCACCCATGCGCGCGCAGGAACCCTCGCTCCGCCTCGGTCTCCACCCCTTCCGCCACCACCTCCAGTTTGAGGCTGCGCGCCATCGCCAGCGCCGCCACCACCACGCCGGCCCGTTCGGCATCCGCATCCACGTCGGTCACCAGCGACTTGTCCAGTTTCAGCTCGTCCGGCCGCAGCCGGCTGATGTAGCTGAGCGAGGAATAGCCGGTGCCGAAATCGTCGATCGCCAGCAGCACCCCGAGCGCGCGCAGGCTGTCCATGACGGCGCGGGTCTGCTCGCTGTCGGCCAGCTGGTGCTGCTCGGTGATCTCGATGCACAGCAGGTGGCTGGGCAGGCCGCTGGCCTGCAGCGCGCGCTCGACGGTCTGCGCCAGCCGGCCGGCCTTGAACTGGGCCGCGGTGACGTTGACGCCGATACGTAGCGGCGTGCGGCCGTCGGCGTTCCACAGCGCGCCCTGGCGGCAGGCCTCGACGATGGTCCAGCTGCCGACCGCTTCGCCCATCGACGCTTCTTCCAGCAGCGGCAGGAACACGTCCGGCATCACGAGGCCGAGCTCGGGATGGTGCCAGCGCACCAGCGCTTCCACCGCCGCCGGACGGTCGCCGTCGAGCGCCACGATCGGCTGGTAATACAGTTCCAGTTCGTGGCGTTCGAGCGCCAGGCGCAGGCCGGCGCCCAGGCGCGTGCGCATCTCCATGCGCGCGGTGAGTTCGGGGCGGTAGAACTGGACATTGTTGCGGCCCTCTCCCTTGGCGTGGTACAGCGCGCTGTCGGCAAAGCGCAGCAGCGTGCGGAAATCCTCGGCGTCGTCCGGGAACAGGCTGATGCCGGTGCTGATCGCGATGCGCAGGTCGTGGCCGTCGAAGTGCACCGGCTTGCCGCATTCGATGCGCAGCTTTTCGGTCAGCGCCAGCACGGCGCCGGCGTCGCTCACCTCGGACAGCACGACCACGAATTCGTCGCCGCCCATGCGGCCCACGATGTCGATCTCGCGCACCGTGCGGCTCAGGCGCGCCGCGGTTTCCTTCAGCACGGCGTCGCCCGCCTCGTGGCCGTAGCTGTCGTTGATGTGCTTGAAGTAATCGATGTCGATGAACACCACGGCCAGGCGCGTGCGGTGGCGGCGCGCCACCGCGATGCCGTGGTCGACTTCCTCGTTCAGCAGGGCGCGGTTGGCGGCGCCGGTCAGGGCGTCGTGGTGGGCCAGGTGGGCCAGGTCTTCCTCGGCGCGCTTGCGCTGGGTGAGATCGTTGATCTGGATGAGGAAATGCTGGGGCTCGCCGTTGGCCGGAAGCAGCGTGGCCGAGACCAGCGCCCACAGCATGCGCCCGTCCCGCGTGCGGTAGCGCCGCTCGTACTGGACCGCGTCGCTGCGCCCGGCCAGCAGGTCGCGCCGGTATTCCTTGTCGATGGCATTGTCGCTGGCGTCGCCGAACAGGGCCTGGTCGGTGCCCAGCAACTGGGTGGCGTCGGCGCCGAGCAGGCGGCACAGGGCGCGGTTGACGCGCGCGAAGCGGTTGTCGCGGTCCACCAGCGCCAGCCCGAGCGGCGCGTTGTCGAAGGCGCCGCGGAAGCGCCGCTCGCTGTGCGCCAGGCGCAGCTCGGCCGCCACCCGCTCGCGCATGTCGTGCAGCACGATCGCCACCCCGGTGATGTGTTCGCCCTCGTCGCAGATCGGGCCGATGGAAAAGTCGACCGGAATCTGCCTGCCGTCGCGTGCGGCCAGCATGGCGTTGCCGGTGCGCTGTCCGCAGCCGTCGGCAGACAGCGCCACCGGGCGGCCACTGGCGGACTCTTCCAGACGCAGCACCTCCGCGGCAAACCGCCCCTGCAGCCCGCTGGCGCCGAGCAGGGCCTCGGCGGCGGGGTTCGCCAGCCCGACAATACCGCCGGCATCGGTGGCGAAGACCGCATCGCCGACGCCGCGCAACACCGACGCCAACCAACGTTCCGAATTACGCAGGGTACGCTCGGCGTGGGCCTTGTGCAGGGCCACTTCGATGCCGGCGCGCAGTTCCCGGGCCTGGAAGGGCTTGGTCAGGTAGCCGTAGGGCCAGGTATCCGCCGCACGCCTGACGGTCTGGTCGTCGCTGTAGGCGGTAAGGAACAGCACCGGGATGTGCAATTCCTTGCCGATGACGGCGGCGGCGGCAACGCCGTCCAGGTCGCCCTTGAGCACGATGTCCATCAGGATCAGGTCCGGCCGGTCGGCCCGGGCACGGGCAATGGCATCGCGCCCGTTGTCGACACAGGCGCATACCTGGTAGCCCATCTCCTGCAACTGCCCGTCCAGGTCCATCGCGACCACCGCTTCGTCTTCGACGACAAGCAAGGATGGCATGGTCGGGCTACGAAGCATGAAGGACTGCTGGATCACGGATGGCCTCGATCGGGAACGGCTGTTTCCTGCCGGCGCGCGGCATCGGCCGCTGTACCGGTCGCAGGAAAGGCCAGCGTGGACAAGGTCCCGCTACTTCCCTGGAGCGACATATCTTCAATGGAAAATCTAGCACGCAATTGTTCGCTAAGTGCAGAGACAAGCTTTAGACCCAAGGTCTTCGTCGAAGTTCGATCAAATCCTGCAGGCAGGCCAACGCCATCGTCGCGCACGCTCAGGTACATCGTTCCGTCCTGTGCATGCGCCAGCCGCACGACGACGCTGCCGTGGCGTCCGTCCGGAAAGGCATGCTTCAGGCTGTTGGAGACCAGCTCGTTGAGCAGCAAGCCGACCGGCACCGCAACGTCCAGCCCGACTTCGGCCGGCGCCGCCTCGACCCGCAAGGCAATGCCGCGCTGCGCGGCCGAGGCGGCGCCGCCCAGTTGCTCACATAGTTCGGCGACATATGCGTCCAGCGCGATCGAAGACAGCGTGCGCGACTGGTAGAGCCGCTCGTGCACCAGCGCCATGGCCCGGACGCGCCCGGCTGCTTCCTGCAGGGCGTGGCGCGCCGGGCTGTCCGAGAGCGTGCGTACCTGCAGGTTGAACATGCTGATGATCAGCTGCAGGTTGTTCTTGACCCGGTGGTACAGCTCCTTGAGCAAGGTGTTCTTGTCCTCCAGCGCACGGTGCAAGGCTTCTTCCTGCGCCCAGCTTTCGGTCATGTCGCGCACCGTCAGGATGACCAGTCCGCGCGCGCGCAATGGGCTGGCCATGGCATCGGCAGGAAAACGCGTGCCGTCGCGGCGCTGTCCGCGCAGCTGGACCGCGCCGTCGCGCCCGCGCCGCGGCGGCGCCATCCGGATCCACTCGCACAGCGGGCGCGCCTGCGGTCCGCTCTCCTGCAGCAGGTCGTCGAGCGGCATCCCAGCCAGGCATTCCTGGCCATAGCCGAACAACTGCTCGGCCTGGACATTGGCGCGCGTGATGCGGCAATCGAGCCCGACCAGCAGCACACCGTCCGGGGTCTCCTCGAATATGCCGCGCAGAAAAGCTTCGCTGCGTTCGATCTCGCGCTTGGCGTCGCGCAGCGTGCGCTCGGCGTGCTCGGCTTCGTCGCGCTGCGCGGTGCGCTCGCGCAGCAATGCCGCCGCCTGCACCAGCGCATGGCCGACGTCCTTGGCTTCGCGCAGGTGCAGCGCCGGCAGAACCACCGGCTCGCCGTAGCCGAGCGCGATCGCAGGGCGGACCAGGCCGCTGACCGAGCGTTCCACGCGGGCGCCGATGGCGCTCACCAGCGCCAGCGCCAGCGTGAACAGGCTGAGCGCGCCGAGCGCAATCCAGGCCAGCGAGTGCCATAGCGCCGCGTTCAGGGCGCTGCGGGGCAGCGCGATCGCCATCGTCCAGCTGGAGACCGTGGAACGGCTAAACAGTGTCACGTAAGAGACGCCGTCCGCACCATGCACCTCGACGACGCCTTCCGGCGCGCGCAGTAGCGCGCTCGCCAGCGCCGGATCGGCGCGCCGGCCGATGTCGTCGCGCGAACCGCGGTTGCGCCAGATGATCCGGGCGGTGCTGTCGTACACGGTGGCGATGGCTTCCGGCGGAATGTGCTGCCGTTCCAGGATGGCACCGAAAGGATCGCCGAAATACTGCATCGACAACACATAGCTCACCTTGCCGTTGCGCAGAACCGGCACGTCGACGCTGGTCAGCAGGCGTTGCACGGTCGGACCGAAATACAGGTCCGATACCTGGGGCTGCGCGCTGCGCACCACGTCGCGCAACTCACTCAGGTCGCCGTGCAGCGGCAATGGCACGCCGAACGGCACGTGGGTATTGACCAGCTGGCGTCCCTGCCGGTCGGCCAGCAGCAGGTTGTTGCCCGGCCGGTGATTCAGCACGTCGACGGCCTGCCCGTGGAAACTCTGCAGGTCGGGCTGGTCGAGGTTCGGCGACGTCGCCAGTGCCTGCATCGCACCTTGCGCGCTGGCCAGTTCGCGGTCGATCGCCTGCATCAGTGCGCGCGCCACGTCCAGCGTCGCACGTTCGATGCCGGCACGCTCGCGCTGGTAGGAGTGGACGAACAGGGCGGCGACGGCCACGGCCGCGGGCACGATGAATGCGGCCAGCAACATCGCCAGCCATTGACGAATGGTGGGCGCACGCCGCAACAGCTCTTGCAGGCGCATGGTGGCGTTCTCCGGATGTGATGGCCGGACGCGGGCCCGGCTTCATCAATTTACGGCGCCGCGCATGCTGTGGCAACCGCGACCGGTCTAGAAACCCGCCTCGCGCCAGAACAGCCCGGCCAGCGCGCGCACGAAGCGCGTACCCGGCGCTTCCCAATCCCCGGCGATCACGACCTTGCCGCGCCAGGCGTGGCCGGCCAGCTGCTGCGCCGGCGCATCGACCGAGAAGGTGACCCGGTACACCGCATGGTCCGGATACCAGGCGCCCTGCTTCTCGCGCGCCGGCACCTGGCCGCCCTGCTGGGCCGCCCACAGGCCGCTGGGCAGGGTGCGGGTGGCGTCGCGGTCGATGCCGGCGACCTTCAGGCGCAATGCCGGACCGGTGCCGCCGTCGATGTAAAAGGTGGCGCGGTCGCCCACCGCCACCCGGCGCACGGTGTCTTCGTCGAGGTAGGTGCTGACTTCTTCCGCGCCCTCGCCCACCAGGACCGCCACCCGCTCGTTCTTGCCGACCCAGGTGCCCGGCACCAGTTCCGGATCGAGGTCGCGCAGCGTGCCGGCGAACGGCGCCAGCGGCCGGTAGCGCGCCGCATCTTCGTCCAGCGCCGCCAGCTGGGCCTCGGCGGTGGCCAGCTGCTCGCGCAGCACCACGCTGTTGGCGCGCTGCTCGGCGTCGAAGCCGGCCGATCCGGCCTGCCAGCGCAGGCGTTCGATGTCCGCCTGCAGCGCCTCGCGGCGGCTGCCGTTTTCCGGCACCGCAAACTGCACCAGCTGCTGCCCGGCTTTTACCTGCGCGCCTTCGCGCAGCGGCAGCCCGGTCACCTGGGCGTGTTCCGGCGCATGCACCGGGAACACGTCGACCGGCTTCAGCACCGCCCCGCCCTGCACCCGGGTTGGCCAGGGAATGGCGAACAGGCCCAGCACCAGCAGCGCCAGCACGATGGAACGGCGCCCGCGCGGGCTCTTGCGGATGTGCGGCCACAGCCCGCGCCACACCTTGACTTCGCCCGCGATCGGACGGATGACGAACCAGCTCATTTCAATACAAAAAAGGAACAGACCGACCAGCTTGATGAAGAAGTGGTACACCAGCAGTGCGATGCCCACGAACACGGTAATACGATAGATCCAGACCGCCCAGGCGAACAGGATCAGGCCGACGTGGCGCCGGCGCGGAAAATACTCGGGCGGCTCCGCGCCGATGCCGAACAGGCGCTCGCGCAAGTCCCAGCGTGCCAGCGCAAAGGCGCGCGCGTGCAGGTTGGGCATGTCGAGCCAGTCGGCCAGCACGAAGTAGCCGTCGAAGCGCATGAAGGGGCTGGCGTTCACGGCCAGCGTCGCGATCCAGGTGGTCGTGGCGAGCGGGAACACGATCTCGCGCAGCATCCCGTCCGGCAGCACGGCCCAGGCCAGCGTCGCCCATACCGCAATCAGCAGTTCGGTCGCGACGCCGGCCATCGCCACCTGCTGGCGCCACGACCGTTTATCCAGGCGCCAGACGTCGTTGGTGTCGGTGTAGGGCACCGGCCACAACACCAGGAAGGCCAGGCCCATGGCCGGCACCCGGCAGCCGCGCCGCTTGGCGCTGACGGCGTGGCCCAGTTCGTGCGCGCATTTCACGAGCGTCAGCGCCACCGCATAGGCAAACAGGCCGCCCGGCGTGAACGAGCCGGCCAGGGTGACGCGGAACACGTCCCACTGGCGCCACACCAGCGTGGCGCCGAGCAGCAGCGCCAGCAGCGTCATCACGGCAAAGCCGCGCGAGAACACCCATTCGAAGGCCGGCGCCGCGCGCGTCAGCCAGCGGTCCGGTTTCACCAGCGGGACGCGGAAGAACAGGTAATGGTGCAGCAGCCGCGTATGCCACTTGCCTTCGACGGCCTTGTGGCGCGCCGCCATCGCCTTGCTGGAAGCGATCGGATCGGGGCGCAGCAGCTGGTTATCGTGCAGGAACTTCTGCACGGCCTCGACGTCGGCGCGCACCAGGTCGAGGGTGGTATCGGCGCGCAGCGACAGCAGGATGTCGTCCGGATTGCCGAGCGACCAGCGGCACAGGATCTCGAAGGTGGTCCAGTCGATGCGGAAGAACTGGTTGCGCACCGGGTCTTCCAGCGTGTGGCTGGGTTCCCCGGTCGCCAGCGCCGGGCCGCGGTGCAGGCCGAGCTCTTCGCGCAGCGGCGGCAGCGTGTAGTAGCTCATATATTGATTAGACGCCTAGCGCCTGGCGGATTGCCGCCAGCGGCCGGCGCAGGATCCAGTAGGCCAGCGGCGCCCAGGCGCCGGACAGTTTCGCCGTGCCCTTCAGGCCGACGCGCCGGGCGCTGTCCGCGTCCAGTTTGGCGCGCACGCGGTAGGCATAGCTGCCGTCCGGACGCGCCTGCGCTTCGTAGGAGACGTAGCGCACCGTGGCCGCCACCGGATCGAGCGGGCTGGATGCCAGGTACAGCTTGAGCGGCGCCCCATTCTCCAGCGGGATCGCATCGCCCACCGCCAGCCAGGCCTCGATCTCGACGTCGTTCGGCGATGCGATGCGCATGATGCGCTCGCCGGTACCGACCGGACGGCCGCTCCACTCGCCGGCATCGTCGAACAGGGCGATGCCGTCGCGCGGCGCCAGCACGGTCGAGCGTTCCAGCTGGCCGTGCACGAAGCCGGCTTCGGCACGCCTTTCCTCGATCTTGCCCTGCAGCGTGGCCAGCTGGCTCCTCGACTTGCCGTCGGCCAGGGTTTGCTGCAGCGCCTGGCGGTATTCGGCTTCGGCCGTGGCCAGCGCCTGCGCCGCCACCGCGTCGCGGCTTTCCAGCTGCGCCTGGTCGAAGTGGAACAGCGGGTCGCCCTTTTTCACCGCCCCGTTCGGCTTGACGTCGATGGCGGCGATTACGCCTTCCAGCGGCGAACGGATCGCGGCGGGATTGGCCGGCACCAGTTCGCCCGGCGCCAGCACGGTCAGGCGCACCGGCACGCACAGCAGCGCGGCGATCGCCAGCGCCACCTGCGGCACGCGGCGGCGCCACCAGGGCAGGCGCTGGTCCGCTTCATGCGCGCGGCGCCGGCGCAGGCGCGCGCGCAGGGCCAGCGGCGACAGCGCCAGTGGCGGCGTGCGCGCCATCCAGGCGTGGCGCAAGATGTCGGCCCATTCGCTCAGGAGAGGCTGCTCGCTGTCCAGCCACGGGATGTCGCGCGCCAGCAGCAGGCCGCCACGCGCCGGGTGTCCGTTCGGCGCAGCCGCGATCGGCAACCACAGCGCATAGGCGGGCAGCCAGTCGGCCCATTCCGCCGCCAGCTCGGCCGGCAAGTCGGATGCCGTCACCGGTCCCGGCCCTTCCAGCGCCGCGACCAGGCGATTCAGCCACTGCACATAAGGCGCATTGGCTTCGATCTGCACCACGCCGGACAGCGCGCACACGCCGCGATCCTCGAACCACAGCGCGGCCTGGCGGTACGGGGCCAGCGCATGGCTGCCGTTCACGGCCAGGAAATCGAGTTCGACCGCTTCGCCGGCATGGCGCGCGCGGTGCGCCAGGTCCAGCAGGGTGGCCAGCGGCGAGCTGGCCTCAGGGTGTCTGTCCATCTCTTATCTCATCGAATTCAGCCGCGCGCCGCGCTGCGGGTCCGCAGCTGCGCGCTCAGTCCGGCCTTGCCGGCCGGCGCCCGCAGCTCGCCCGTACTCTTGACGGCATCGTTCTGGCTGCTGCGCTGCTGGCCGACGTTGATGCGGAACAGCGCGGTCGCCTCGCGTCCGCCCAGGTCGCGCGCGATCAGCTTGATCTTCAGTTCGCCCTGCAGTCCCTTCGGCACGTCGCCGGTGAACTGGCCGGTCTGGCTATTGAACAGGACCCAGGTCGGCAGCGGGCGGCCATCCTGCAGCACCGCGACCAGGCGCACCGTCGCATTCGGCTGGGTGTGGGCAAAGGCGTCGGCCGGCACCGTCATCGACAGGTCGTGGCCGCTCTCCGCGAACTGGTCGGGCACGCCCTGGAACAGCACTAGCGCCGGCTCCTCGGCCTTGGCGACCACGGTGCGGAAGCCTTCGGTGCGGGTATAGATGTCCGACAGCGCCGCGCCGCGCAGGTCGAGCACCGGCTCGTCGCCGGCGCGCGTGCCCACGCCATAGCCCAGCTGCACGCTGTCGCCGGCGGCCAGGCTGCCCGGCGCCGACTCGCTGCGCACGCGGGTGTCCGCCGCCTGGCTGACCGGGGTCGGTTCCGCCACCGGCGTCGGGGCCGGCGCCGCCGGCGCTACCTGCGCCGTCGGCTGGACTTGCGGCGGCACCTCCGGCGCCAGCACCGGCGGGCTCACGCTCACCAGGCCGGTATTCGCGCCACTGCGCACGTTGCCGGCCGGGTCGGTAATGGTGGCCGTGACGTCGTAGTTGCGGCCCACGGTCAAGGGCACGGCGCTGCCGGATTCCGGCGTGGCACTGGCCAGGTCGAGCGACCAGCTGCCGTTCGCGGCCGCGACCTCATAGGTGGCGCCGTTGATGGTCACGCGCAGGATCTCGCCGGCGCGCACGTCGGCGCCGCCGTGCAGCACCGGCGTGGCGCTGGTGGTGGTGAGGCTGTCCACGGTCGGCGCGGCGGGTGCCGCGGTATCGAGCACGACGTCGCGCGTCGCCGTGGTGCCGTCCAGGCCCGCGGCCAGGTTGGTCACGCGCGCCTCGATGGTCCAGTTGCCGCTGTGGGCGCCGCTGTCGACCGCGCGCCAGCCGCTGCCGGAGGTGGTGGCGACGGTCCAGGTAGCGCCGCCGTCGAAGGACACCTGCACCGCCTCGTTATGGCCGAGCGGCGCGCCGATGCTGCCGCTGACCGTGCGGCCGGCCGAGCCGTCGCTGGTGATGAAGTCGGTGGCCGATACGCCGGTGTCCTTGTCCATGACACCGATCGTCAGTGGCTGGTTCGGGACCGGCGGATTGCCGACCTCGATGGTGACCCTGGCCGTGGCCGTCAATGCGCCGTCGGTGCCGGTGACGACCACGTCATGGGTGCCGACGCTGCCGCGCGGCGGCGTGCCCGTGAAGGTGCGCGTGTCCGGATCGAAGGCCAGCCAGGACGGCAGCGGCGAACCGTCGGCCAGCGTGGCCGTATAGGTGGCCGCCGGGCCGTCGACGTCGGTGAAGGCCGGGATGCCGACAGGCGCCATCGGCTCGCCGACGGTGCCCTTGCCGCTGGCGCCGCCATGCGCCACCGGAGCGTCGTTGACGGCGTCGATGGTCACCGCCACGGTATAGGTATTGCTGCCGCCCTTGCCGTCGGCGACGGTGTAGCGGAAGCTGTCGGTGCCGTTGTAGTCGGCGGCCGGGGTGTAGGTGTAGCGGCCATCGAGCCCGATGACGACGCTGCCGTGCGCGGGCGCCTCGGCCGCCGTGTAGGCGACGCGGTCGCCGTCGGCATCGTGGGCGGCCGGCAGGCTGCCCGAGACCGGCGTGTCTTCGCGCGTGGCGATGGCGGTATCGAGCGCCACCGGCGCGTCGTTCACCGGCGTCACGTCGACGGCGACGGTATGGGTGTTGCTGCCGCCGTGGCCGTCGCTGACGGTGTAGGTGAAACTGTCGGCGCCGTTGTAGTCGGCGGCCGGGGTGTAGGTATAGCTGCCGTCGGCTTCGATGGTCACGGTGCCGTGTGCCGGGTCGGCGGCCTTGGCATAGGTGACGGCATCGTGCTCGACGTCGGCGGCCTGCGGCAGCGTGCCGATTTTTGGCGTATCTTCCGCCGTCGTGATCGCCGTGTCCGCAGCGACCGGTGCATCGTTCACCGGTGTCACGCTGACGTCGACGGTATAGGTGTTGCTGCCGCCGTGGCCGTCGCTGATCGTGTAGGTGAAACTGTCGGTGCCGTTGTAGTTCGCGGCTGGCCTGTAAACGTAGCTGCCGTCGGCCTCGATGCTGACGGTGCCGTGAGCCGGATCGCCGGCCTTGGCATAGGTGACGGCATCGTGCTCGATGTCGGTGGCCGGCGGCAGCGTGCCGGTTTTCACGGTGTCTTCCGCCGTCACGATCGCCGTGTCCGCAGTCACAGGCGCGTCGTTGGCCGGATTCACCGTCACGTCGACCGTGTAGGTGTTGGTGCCGCCGTGGCCGTCGCTGACGGTGTACCGGAAGCTGTCGCTGCCGTTGTAGTCGGACGCCGGGGT
>Ga0308160_10000989_pt1 | contig 44388 bp, 49 predicted proteins | sample PhyFR1_FD_201036 | JGI IMG/M metagenome (GOLD analysis project Ga0308160, IMG submission 201036) | Phyllosphere microbial communities from UC Gill Tract Community Farm, Albany, California, United States - DLSLF.R1 | ecosystem: Host-associated > Plants > Phyllosphere > Unclassified | place: USA... | reverse complement strand
CTGAGAGTCTTGCAGTGCGAGTAGCGCTGTTGTTTCCAGCGAACGATTGACTCCGACTGAGCGATGTTGATGCTGGAGAGTGTCCAAGACTTGGGCTCGTTGCGCTGTTGAGGGTGAGATTCGCGAGCTCAGTTGAAGCCGAGGCAGAACGAGCGAGAGGATAGGGAGCGGCTCGGGTGGAACGAGGAGTTTGTTGCGAGATCGCGACGTCAGATGCTCCAGGCGGATCAACCGAGTTCCGAGATCGAACTCTGGGACCACGAGTGCTACGAGATTCGGCGGAAAGGAGAGGGGAAGGAATGACGGGAAGAAGGGGAGAAGGGACGATTGGGGGTTCTTCTTCTTCCTCCTCCTCCTGTATCGGCGCGGCCGTTGGTGGAGGAGATAGCATGACGGAGAGCTTATCGAAAGAGCCAGCTACGAACAGAATTCGATCAATATCGTCAGACGAGGAACGACGAAAATGAAGGTGAACTTACTAGAGCTCGTCGTGATAGCTTTTCGTTCAGCTTTCGCACATTCGTAAATAGCACGAAGAATAGCCTGCTTCTCACGAGGGATCTGAAGAGCGACGGGCGATGTAGCACATTCGAGATGGTCGATCGAGACGGAGGGGAGTCGCAAGAGATGCAGGAGGAGAGCGATACGTTCTAATCATCGGGCGGACTCGTCAGTACTAATCTCGGCTCTCGAAGCAGGCAGAACTCACCATATTTAGCGAGATGATCAGGGTCTTTGTGTCGGACAGCCTTGGGCCACCAACCTGGTCTGCTCTCTTCTCCTTTCTGATAGGGATAGTTCGCCTGTTTCTGAGGTTCGATAACTTTGATCCAGATACGACAGATAAGCTTGTCGCTCTTGTGATTGAGTTCGCCAAGTCGCTCCGTAAACCATCGTTCGAGCTGTTCGGGAGTGAAATGGTGCGGAATCGGGTTTTTCGAAGAGATGGACGAGGAGTCGAGAGTTGGCGATTTCATGCTTTTCGAGGATAGCGTTGGAGAGATTAAAGCGGAAGCAGTCGAAGGGGGAGGAACGGGGTTGAGAGGATGGTTAGGCGGAAGGGAAGAGGAGGAAGAGGTCGAATTGCAGAAAGAGCTTTTCGAGTCGCCTAAGCGAGGTCGAGCAGGGCCGGAAGATCCTGATCGTTTCGGAGAGAAAGCCTGGTCGCTCCTGGTCGATCCTCCTCGGTTGTAAGAGTCCTCTCCATCGCTCATCTCTTCGTCGACTTGTCCAGTACTAATCATTTCCCCTTCTGCACCGTAAACTCCAGCATTCCCTGCCTCTCCTTCCCCGAGAGTATTCCTCCTCTCCTTGTCTGCGTTCCATGCCTTGACAGTCTCCCTCGCTCCCTCTTGTACTCGATCGCTGAACCATCCATCCAATTTCGGTTGGAGTGCCTCACTCGCAAACGCGTCTGACACCTCCCCACTCGGTGATACCCACAGTATAGCGAATTGACATCCATTCCTATACGTTGCGGTACCGAGGGAACGTAGGATCCTTGTCTTAATAGCGCGATAATGGAGGTCCTTCTTCTTTGCATCTTCAAGGGGTTTGAAACAGTCTCCGTGGTAGAGACCATTCTCGGTAGACGGCATATTGCCGTAATATTACCGGAGCGTAGTCCTTGAAGGCTCCAGTGAGGTCTAGTCGAGGAGGTCCACGCGACGAGGCCTTGGGAGAGAGTTGAGAGAAGTAATCGATTCTTCAGCTCGTTTGAAGAAGAGCTCGACTCGAGGGAGAGCGTTGGCGAAGTCTCCTTGCTTGGGTTCGGGTCGTCAGGTCGCCAGATGCGAGAGAAAGTGTCCAAGGATGGAATGGAAAAAAACGAATTTCTCGGAAGCGACTTCGATGATCGTCCGCTAAAAGCGCAAGGGCTAGACTCCATCCAATCGCTATCTTTCATTATGCAAAGGTTCCGAGCCGGACTATTTGGTGGAAATAATTCAGTACAGTAGCTCTTCTTCGCATCTACACAGAGCTCTCTGCACGTTCAGGACGTCCTTTTCACGGATCAGGTCCTCCGACCTACTTTTATCGTCGACAGATGACGAAGGGAAGATCGGCTCCTCAGATCGAGACCGAAAGAGCGCGGTGTAGAGAGCTGTGGAATCTCGCAGAAACCATTTCCCCCCATTCCCTCCGCGTTCTCGCTCCCACATCGATCCTGAGAAATGACATTGACATGAGGAAAAGAGACAGACGATAAGGCATCGATGCGTGCTTGTTGGAATCAGTTTGGGACGTTGAAGAGGAGCTACAAACAAGAATTGTCAACGTAACAGCCGAGTTGATCGTAGCAAAGGTGTAACGGCTGACAACGGCTTGTCAGCGTCAGTTTTATAGGTAGAGAATAACCCCGGTAAGGTCTCAGGCCCGCAGAAGCGTTGTAGGACCACTTGAGGAGAGTGAAAAGAAGAAAAAAGCAAATCCGAGTCTCAAGCGAAGGCGCGAAGAGAGATCCGAACAGTCACAGCGAGTTGGCTGTCTGTCTTGATCGCGAACGGCCTCAGAGCGCGCCAGAGATAGAGGTCACAGAGTGGTGGATGGGGAGAGCGAAGAAAGGAAGAAAACGCGAAGCAGTGAGACCGTAAAATGAGCAGAGGAGCCTTCCAGAGCACGCCGAGGCTGCTCAAGACTCTCTAGCTAGGTCCAGATGTCAAAGCGAGGAGTTCAAGTGAGATGAAGGAGAGCAAGATGTCGTTCGTCTCCCAGGTTTCGTTTCGTTTCCACCGCTCAATCTCAACGACTCGGGATGGACTCTCGACGGTCAGAGTCGCGTCAATCGTCTCGTACATCTCGACCATCATCTTCATTGGGTGCAAATCGCCCTGTTTCTTCTCTCTCCTACTCAACTTCATCCTTCTTGAATCAACCGAAAACACCTAAACCATCAGCAGCTAGATACGGCGGATTGGCAGAAAAGGATCTACAAAAGGTACCACCAGCTCTAGCTGCCCAGAAACACGCAGGAGAAGCAAAGCTGATTGAATGTTTCGAATGTTGACAGATTCAATCGAGTATCAGGACAGCGGCAAAGACGACAGGAGGGAGCTATGAGAATAGGCAGGAACCTTTGAGGGAAGCTGACGAGGCAGAGGATCAACCTGGAAAGGATTACGGTGCGCCCCTTTCCCTCTCTCTGTTCGCAATTTCGCTGAAACCGCTTTGCTCTCTCAGGTACTGCACCTGAAGGTTCTTTCATCGCAGAGACATCGTTCGCTCGAGCTCCTCTCAATACTCGACTCCCTCACGTATCACCTCATCGAGCAGCGATCAAGTCGAAATCGTCTCGCAAATCTCGAACTTCGAGAGAAGGAGGACAAACGAAACGACAAGCGAATGGTGCAGTAGACGATGGCGACGATATCTCAGACTCGGGTAGTGTGATAGAAGAGCAGGACGAGGATGAAGATACGAAGCAGAGAAGGGAGAAAATGAGGAGAAAGGCAAAAGGACTCGAGAAAGAACCGCTCGAATCGCTGAGTGCAGAGCTGCAGGAGGCGTTGATGGTAGAGGATCTTCTCTTCGTGCTCATGGTGCGTCTCCGAAGTACTCAGGCTCGCATAGCGAGGAAGACGCTGACATCTCTCAAATCGCAGGGAATCGAGGGTCGATACATCGAATACAACTCCTCGTACACTCCCGAGGACGATTTCGAACGAACGCAAGGTGCTCAGTTTGTCGTTGATGCTGGTCTAGGTAAGTTCACATCACTGATTAGCTAGCTACATACATTCGAGACTGATTTCCCACCGACATGAACAGATCCCTGGATCGCTTCAGTCGTCGAACGATTCCTTCCACTGGCGACCTACTTCACCTCGATCACTGCCTTTGTCGAGCAACATTCTATTCTCGAGCATGGCGTGATTAACCATGCTCTTTGCGCCGCGATTCGCGAAATGCTACGAGTGAGTCGGCGGCTCTCTCCCTCGCAAGTATCGCATCCCACGCTGACACTTTATGAATAGGACTACCTCGTACTTCTCGCCCAGCTTGAAGAACAGTTCATGTCCTCCTCGTCCTTTACCCTCCAACGATTCTGGCTCTACCTTCATCCGGCTCTCCACACCCTTTCCCTCGTTCATTCCCTCACTACCGACCTCATCTCTCTGACAATACCTTACGAAGACGACGATGGCTCTTCATCCGAGAACGATTCGGAGGATTCATATGCTGGAGGAGAAGGAATGGCAAACATCATGGCCGAGATGAAATCTGCTACAGCTGCCGCTCAACCAAGTTCTTCGACTGCAGGATGGCGAGCGGGTCCTCCGAAAGGTGGAGAAGTACTCCATGTCCTTTTCAGCAAACTCGAACGAAGTTCTGGCGATCCAGCTGCTAAGGAGCTCTACTCTCACCTCCTCCTCAAAGCGAGTCAACCTTACGTCGGGATCTTACTCGCATGGATCTCGACTGGTCATCTTAGTGATCAATGGGATGAGTTCATCGTGAGGGAAACGAAGGGGATCAATCAAGGTTCGCTCGACCTCGATTATACGGATGATTACTGGGAGAGGAGGTACACTCTTCGAGATCGAGCAGTAGGATCGTCGAAGAAGACTCCTGTCAACAGCGACGTGCCTCCTCGCGAACGTGGACTAGCGGGAGGAGCCGTTGTTCCAGCTTTCCTCGAACCTTGGAAAGACAAGATCTTACTCGCTGGGAAATACCTCAATGTGATCAGGGAGTGTGGGATCGAAATTGAAGTACCGGAAGGCAATCGGATACGGGAAGGAGATTTGATAGCTATGGATCAAGAAGAGTGCGTTTTCGTCTGTCTTCGTCTCTCGTTTCTCGATCAGTTGACTGAGTTTCTTTACGATACAGCTTCTTCAAACGCATCGACATCGCGTACACTTATGCGAACAAAACGCTGCTCAAGCTCCTACTCGAAGAAGAACACCTTGCCTCTCGTCTAGAGTGAGTTGGCTCTTTTTCTCCCCTCTCAGTTCATTCGTTTCTCACCATTCACCCCCTTTCCGCTCCCTCAGATCTATCAAGCAGTACTTCTTCATCAATCACGGCGATGTCTTTACCCATTTCCTCGACATGGCGAAACTCGAACTCGGGAAGAAGAAGAAGCGAATCATGCTCGAACGACTTCAAACACAACTCGACCTCGCCTTACGGAATCCTTCTTCAAGAGTCGACGATGACCCCTTCAAGGATGACCTGAAGATCGTCTTCGAAGATGTGACAGTCGCAGAATGGTTGCTCAAGATCGTCAATCAGACGGGAGCGATTGTTGGTCCTGACGGGATTCCTATCGAGACTTTCGACGAGGTGAAAAAGGAGACGACAACAAAAGCATCTTCAGATATCATGGGTGAGATCCTTCTCGAAGTATCGATCCTCTCGAGTGCGCATTTGACGGTTGCTTGTGATAGGTTGGGACGCTTTCAACCTCGATTACACTGTCAAATTCCCTCTCTCCCTCGTCCTCTCTCGCAAGTCTATCACCTATTATCAGATGATCTTCCGACATCTCCTTCGACTCAAACACCTCGAACGAGTCTTCCTCGAAACTTGGACTGAGCACCTCAAAACGCCTTCGTGGAGGAAACGATCTCAGTATCCAGAGTTACAAGCTTGGAAAGGACGGGTGTTTGCGCTCAGAGCGAGGATGTACGATTTCATTCAGCAAATGTTCGATTTCGCGGTGAGCGAAGTGCTCGAGAGTCGCTGGGCGGAACTCAAGAAGAGACTGGATGAGGCGGAAACGGTGGATCAGTTGCTCAAGGATCATGATAACTTCCTCAATACGTGTACGAACGAATGCTTACTCACGAACGAGAAGCTGTTAGATGTACGAATCGAATCTTTCTACTTTCGACCGAGATCTCGAAGGAAGCTGACCTACTCCTCGCGCTTCTCCAGCTCTTTCATCAGAAGCTGTTCAACACTTGCTACGTCTTTGCCAACTATACCGCCTCCTTCACACGCATTCTCGTCACAAGCGAACACGAAGCGAACGGAGATTGGGCGAACGTCAAGTTCAAACAGCATTGGGACTTCCTCACCAAGTGAGCACTTCTCGTTCGTTTCATCTCGTCAACGTGTGCTGACCACCAGTGAGCTATTCGTCTGTCACTTTCCAACAGATTCGAGATCCATTTCAACCATCACATTGAACAATCTCTCGGTTTCCTATCTTTACACGCCGCTCGAGAGAACTCCGGTATACTCCCTCTCATCGTCCGTCTCAGCAGTCTCAAGAAGCCGCAAACCTGATCAGTACCCAATGGAGATTGCGAAGTTGGATTTCGTTTTCGCAAAACTCAATTTGTTCTGTTGTAGTAAAATTCTTTTCGCATTTCAGTATGTCACGTCACTCGGTGCTCTCTATTGTCGTCGTCGTCGTCGTCGTCGTCGGAGATGTGGCTACTCGAGAGAAAGGTGCTGAGACTCAAGGAGACGAGGGAGACAAGAGTTTCAAGAAGAGATTCATGTCGCATTTGTGAGATTGTTCGAAACTCCAGCGATGCGTCGTTGTTAAAATTCCTTGTAACTACATAATGAAAGAGAGAGACCTTGCGATCGGAGTTGAATGGCTTGAATTAAAGGTCAAAATAGGAAGTCGACTACTCGGAAGCGAAGAATTCGACTTGTGTGTTTTTCCGTCTCGTTCCACCCCCTCCACTTTCAACCAAAAAATACTCTCGCTCGATTGACCACCATTAGGAAGGGAGTAGTCAAGCTGGCGTCTTCGAGGTAAGCTACCATTCATCTACTCCGGTAATCGATCTCAAACTCAACTTTCCATCCCACATTTCTCGCGTCTGATTTGATCAGCTCCTCGACGACGGCTTCTCCGCCTACGAATGGAGGTGGTAACTCTGGGAGGTGTATAAGAAGGAAGTTTCACCGACCACCACCTTCCTGTAACGCTCCTCGTCAACAACGTTCAACTATGGAAGCAACTCCGCCGACTCCTCCTTCTCGACTCGCTCCTCCTCCTTCACCACCTTCTGCCACTCCTACAACAACTGCTAGTACTACACCTGCAGCTACGAATACTCCCTACACCTTTCTCAGGTCAATTTCGACAGATTCATCAATTCCTCACCATCTCGTATTTACTGGTCTCGCTTTACTCCTCGCCTCTGGTTTCATCGTCAGGCGACTACATAGCAAGAATCGGTATCGAACTCCTCCACCTACGATCAAAGGGATCAAGAAGAGAAAGCAAGATGTCGTCAAGAGCATTTTAATTGCCCAAGGTCAAGAGAAATCAGAGGAAGGGTTGAATGTAGGAGGAATCAAGTCTCGCTCGAGAGGGAATAGCTTGGGTACAGGGACGGAACCAAAGTCGACGAACCTACTGCCGAGTGCCGCTTGCATCACCAGCACCTCTGCCGCCATTCTCCAAGGTTTCGAAAAGATCAGTTCCGCCCTTTCCTCGAATACTTCTTCAATCTCGAAACCTTCCACTCCCACTCTGCATCGCTCTACGTCACCCGATTCACCGACTCGAGAAATGCCAGGAGATCTACGGATAGTGGGAGATACGGCGAATGGAGGGAAACGCGATGAAGGCATGAAGAAGGGAAAGAACAAGAAGGGGAAAGCTGCCGTCGTTCCTACAGAGACGAGGAAGGGGACAACGAGTAGTAGTGACATGTCACGGACGTCGTCGAGGGGTTTGACGAAAGAAATGGGAAGGGAGAGTGGTGCGAAAGTTTCGGCCGGCACAACCGACACAGGAGTTCAGGTGTCTCAGGTCGACCTCGAAGGAGAGGGGAACTTCCGGTACCAGGAGGAGACAACTCCGACCTCGACAACAGGGTTCGACTTGCAGACGACAGATCAACCTCCGTCATCGACGAATCCTCCTCGACCGCTTCCTCCTTCTTCATCTGATCCGCCCACAACCTCCACTGTCTCCGTACAGACCTCACCTCATCTCTTACCTTATCGTGATCGAACGCCTATCTCGACCCCTCCCCGTCTCCATTCGCCTCCACCGATTTCCTCTCCAGCTCCAACCCGACCTGCCGCAGTTCCCCTTCCTTTCGATCTCCACGCCTCCTTCCAAGCCACCCCATCCTCTTCTACTCCGACGGCAGAGAAGGACTACCCTTTGTCTCTCTCGCCAACGCTGTCACTCACCCCTTCTCGTTCGCCGTCGAGTTCTCCCTCTGTTTCTTCCGGTTCGCCCACAAGTCGACGACCAGCCTCTCCTTCGACTCGACGTTCTTCTTCGACTTCGACTTCAGCTACTCCTTCCCTTCAAGCGAACGGGAGCGCTTCGACATCGTCCTCTCGCTCGAGGAAGCAAGCGAGAAAAGCTTCGGGTGTCACTCCGATTGGGCTGAATGGAAAGTCGATCGTTGGGTTACCGAAGTCAGGTGAGAAGGGGAAAGATGGAGAAGGAGTCTCGGGAAAGAACGAAACAAAGTCTGAGACGAATAACAAAACGAAGAGCAACGGACGAGACAGACCAGCTCCTATACCAATACCTTCCTCCGCTTCCTCTTCTCTCATCAACGGGAACGACACGACACCGCAACCACAGCGTCGACTCAGTACCGCAAGCAGCGCTTATTCGACTTCGAACTTCTCCCTCACCTCTTCTGGATCTCCACACTCTACTGAACGTGTCGCCCTACCAACAATGCCACCAGCGATGACGATGACGCCACCAGACTTCGCGAGAAGAGCTTCAAGCTCTGTCGGACAAGATCGAGATGAGTCTTTGCGATGGAGTTCGAATGCACGAAGTAGGGAAGCGAGCTTGAGGGGTCTAGGTGTCGAGATTGATCGAGGAGGAGATAGTGAAGATGGAAGCGTCGAAGGGTCTGACGTTCGGAGTACATTGGGAGATAGCTTGAGAGGGATTTCGCCGAGGCCGACACCAAACGGCTATTTCTCGCTTTCGACCAACCCTCAATCTCAACTCGGTCGCAGCACATCTACTTCGAACTATTTCGGCAGTCCCGATTCTTCTCCCCTTCCCTCTCACCGTACTATCCCTCCTTTCGCTGCGCCCACCGCTTCTCTCCCTCCTCAACAACCATGGTCTCCTCATTCGAACAACCAAAATACTTCTTCCCTCATGCCCTATCCGATCGTCTCTTCGTCATCTTCCGGAAATTCGACTGCTCCAAACGCTTCCCGTCCGCCTTCGAGACAATCTTCCCTCTCAGTTCCGCCCAATTCTTCGCAACAACAACAGATTCAGCTTCACCAGCACCAGCAGCAACAAGCTTACGCTATCGCCCATGTCCAAGCCCAGGCTGCAGCTCAGTATCAACACGTCGTTGCGCTTCAATACCAAGCCCAAGTTCAGCAACAACAGAATCAGCGACAGAGAAGAAGGACTGGCGAAGGTGGACTCGCATTCGATGATACTCCTTCTGTCCCAAATGGTCTCGTCTACCCACTCAGCTCGACAGGACCACCAGGACCAGGACAAGGTCAGTCGAATTGGCATTCAGGATCTCCTCATCCAGTTTCACCCATGACTCCCTCTTACCCTCATCTCGCCCAAGCAGTCTCTCCCACCTCGACGACTTTCGCGCCGACTGCAGTAGCTGCTCACGCTCAAGCTCAAGCTCAAGCGCAGATGTATCAGAACTACATGAATCAATCGGCAGCTTATTATCTCGCAGCTCAAGGAGGAGGAGGAGGAGGTCCCTCGGCGACTCCTCACGCTTCACCTGCTCATCCACAGCAGCAACATCCGACTCGTCCTCGTATCAATTCGAGCGTATCAGCTGTAGCAGTCCTCGGCTCAGCCTCAAGTAGCGCCAAGAACGGGTCTATCTCGTCTCCCGTCTCTGCCGGCTCGAAATCGATGGCTTCCCCTCGAATGCTAGGTCCCAACGAGAAACAACGACAGATTCAACCTACGGTTCTGAACGGCTCAACCCCTTTCTCACCTCTCGGCGCAGGTGCAGATAGTCGATCAGTTTCGGCGGGCTCGAACGACTTGTCAGTCTGGAAAGCGAGAGCGAAGGAGGCGGAGATGGAGGCTGATAGGAATGCGAAGGAACTTGAGATCGCAAGGTGGAGATTGTCAGTCCTCGAAGAAGACCAACGAACGAACGAGGTCGAGGTGAGCATTCACATTCTTTCGCTCGATTACCGCTATCAGATCCGACTGACCTTTTTCCTCGCTCGTTCCGCAGAACCAAGAAGCTCTGCGCGCTCTCGCTACTCGAGCTATGAGAGCAGAAGCACGAATCAGATTACTCGAAGAGACTCGAAAAGCCGACCAACAATCTGCTTCTCACGCGGCAAACGATCACTCTCCCTCTCCTTCCCCTGCGACGGCGAGTCCGATCGCCCCAAGACCAATCGAGCTTCCTCGCAACGGTCTGTCAGAGGAGACTGTCAGAGCGGTATCAGCTGGAGACGTGCCAATCTCGAACGGTGTTTCTGGTTCAGGCGTAAGTTAGCTGTCCACTCTCTATCCTTGTAGCTAGACTGACACTACGAATCCCTTCTTGCAGCTTCATCCTCTGTCTTGGCTCGACCTCGATTCGATTTCGTTCAGCACTCGCCCTCTCAACTCCTCATCTCGTCCACCTCTCACTTCTTCCCATTCTTCCAACTCGAATCGAAAACGTTCCGGTCGCAATTCGAATGGAGGGAACGGCGGAAACTCGAATGGTCGACGACAGAGCAGTAACGGGAACGGCAACAGTCGTCGCAAATCGAGCAATAACGCTAGTCTTCCTCTCTCGCCTGCTCTACATCTCTCAGTCCCTGCTCCTCGAGAAGATGAAGCCGCTCAAACGCCCGAAGAGGAGGAGGAGGACGATCTCGTCATCGTACTGGATGCCCCGAGAAGACGAACACCTCGTGCTCCTTCGAGACGCAGTTCTTACGCGCCTACAGAAGTTGGCGGAGGCCAAGGAGAAGAATACAATCTCTCGATCAATGGAGGAGGAGTCGTAGAGGATGGCTCAAGTTACATCGATGAAGACGATCTCCCGACTATCGAGTTCGATTCAGATCCGACCCATCCTCACCTCCAGCACTATCAAGCAGGCAACTCGTCGGCAAGTCAGATCGACGACACGTTCGGCGACGTAGACCGACATCCCGATTACGTTGGATTCTTACCAGGATTCTTGACGAGAGCGAGGGTCGTTTCGAACTCGAAGATCCAGGAGGCAAAGTTGAACGGGTCTCTCGACATCATCGATCTCGCGAACGAGTCGCATTTCAGAGATTTGAACGAGAAGGAGGACGAAGAACCCAATTCGACTTTACCATTTCTCGCTCCCTCGATCCCCTTCCCTAATCATTCAACCCCTCCTCAGTCTCCCGGCTTACCAACTCCCGTTCCTGACTGGAACTCGCAACCTGTCGTCCTGCATCATCCTTTTCCTCAGCGACCGTCTGAAATCGCGTTACCACCTTCTCCTCTCTCGACTTCCCCTCCTCTCCCAATCTAGTCCTTCTACTTATATCGCCTCGATCTCCAGTCCTTAATCGCAACGCCTTTCTCTCCCGTTCTCCCATTCGCATGAAACTCCGCACTTCCTCCCTCATTTTTAGGCTCTCATCTAATTTCGTTCTTCGAATGTCTCTCACCCTGCACCTGTCTCCCTTCGTTCCCCTCCTCATGTTGTCACGTCTACTTTGTGTCTTTTGAAGAAGTTACGACACCCTCCTACATTGCCGCTTGATGCGCTCTATAACCTGGAACAAAGTTCGGAAATATATAGCATTCTACGAATCAAACCAAGAATCTGTGACTCTCGAGAGGTATTGCAAATCTAGCTAACAATCAAAGAAGCTTTACGAATCAAGTAGGGTTCTCCTTACCCAAATCCCATTCCCTCGTCGAACCTTTCTTCGAATACTTCATGTCCATGATCCCTTTCTGCCCTCCTACTCCTCTTTTCCCTTCATCATCGCTCTCACTCTCACTGACGTCCTCTCCCCTCTTCCTCCTGCGTTCTCTCCTCTTCTTTTCCCTCTCCCTCCTCCTCTCTTCTTTCTCCCTCCATTCAACCTCCTTCTTGTCCTCCTTCCTCCGCTTCAATGACGACAACATTCGATCCCATTCGTCAAACCCACCTTCTCCGATCAGACCAGTTTGGGAATCGGTCAGTTGAGAGGGAGTGAAGTCGAGGAGGGGATCGTAGGTCGGAGAGAAATATTTGTCCATTTTGGAAGGGAGTGGCGCGTTGGGAGCTGGAGGAGGTAAGGAGGACGGAAGGGGGACGGAAGTTGAATCACGCGATCTGTGGATGAGCGAGACATGTCAGTATTCAACGAACGAGAGAGCAAAGAGTTGAAAGGAGAAAGGAGACTAACCGTTTGGGTTCTTTTGAAACTTGTTTCTCAACATCTGCAAATACTTCTTCTAATGGTCTCTCGTCCTGCTCCATATCCTGATCTCTCTCCTTTCGCTTCCCTTTCTCCTTCGAGGAAGTCGAACTCCTCTGTGGTTCTCTTCCCTCTTCTCTCCGTCCCCGATCATCATCATCCTCTCTCCTTCGTCTTGAGCGACGTCGGTCGCTGTCCTCCTCCTCCTCTCCATCTCGAGAGCGCGATCTATGCCTTCGACGATGTGATCTCGATGATTCGTGCCTATCCCGTCTTGAAGCTTCTCGAGGATCGTCCTCCTCCGTTCTCTTTCGTCGTCTTGCCGACTGCGGTGAAGCTGATCGATCATCTCTAGACTTCCTTGACGAGTCCTTCTCCTCCCTCCGCGACGAAGATCGTTCGCTCTCCTTCGAAGTTGACGTCGACGGTCTCTCTTCGCGCTCCTCCTGTGATCTCCTACTTGATCCCTCCCTTCTCCTCCTGCTATCCCCCTCATCCTCACTAGCGCTCAATCCCAGTTCCTCTCTCCTCCTTCTCCTCCTCTTCCTATCTCTCTCCTCATCTTCTTCTCTCTCCTTCCCCTTCCCCTTCCCCTTCGTTTGGGATTTCCTCCATTCCTCTGCCTCTTCCCTCTCCTGTCTCTCCCTCTTCCTCTGTTGTTCCGCCTCCTGTCTCCTCAAAGCAGCGTTGTGATCATCTACATTCTTCAACATTGAACTCAAGAATCTCGTATTCGGTTTTCTCAAAGGTGCTGTCCTGTATTCTCTCTCACTCCTCATCAGTAACATTGTAGTAAGAGGGAGTAAGGGAGGGAGGGAGGGAGGGAGGGAGAACTGACGATTCTTTCTGTTGATCGTAGTAAGCCCTCACTCCTGAATTGTTCCATTCTTTATCTTTTGATCTAGCTTCTGCGAGTAAGAGGTCGGCTACATGTCTGTCTAATTCACTGTCGGGTACTTGATCTAATGGTGTAGAGTTGCTCGAGGTTGAGCCGAGTTGAGATCTGACTAGGTGGGAAACTATTGAGGACAAGGAGGAATGATTCGGCTCGCTTTGAGACTTTGAAGTGGATCCCTTAGGCATTCGAGCGTATCTTGGGTAGGTCGATGAGTGGTAAGAAGGAGAGCAGAGTCGAGTAGAATCGATCAACTTTCGCTTGATCTTGTAACTCTCACTTTCGTTCTCTCACTCGCTCGGATGCTTCGGTGACTCGCTTGATTAAATGGTGAGTGAATTCCAATCCTCGCTGTCCATCAAGCAACTCGCTAGACTCGTTCTCGCTCCTTAGGCTTCGGATCAAACTATCGGTCGTAAGTCCCTCGCTTCTCTCCTCGGAATGGAACCTGTTACTACCTCAGAGCTGACTCGGTTACCCTACAGGCGTATCTCTGGTGATCCTGACGATTCTCTACATCTATTACACCCTCTGGACGCTTCTCACCGTTCGTGTCCCATCCTCTTCTCCTCCTCTCCTGCTTCTCTGTCCGACTCGCTCATTCGATTATGCACAGCCTTTACTACCCTCCGACTCACCCATTCAATCCCTCTTCCCCTCGCGAGAATGGGCGATCAAAATCCCAGTTCTCATTTTGTTGGTTGGGTTCTCGTCGGTCGGAATGATCGTGGGTTGGATACTCGTTGAGACTGGGAAGGGGAAGAGGAGAAAATGGCGGAAGGAGGGCAAGGAGGGAAAGGGAGAGGGAAGGGAAAAGGTCGATTAGCCTTCGCTTGAAATCCTCGAAACGATTTCAACCTCCGAACCACCTTTCTCCGACGCTGGGCGGCTAGAACCCTTCAACCGGGTCGCTTACATCAGCACTCGGCGTTTGCGACATCCTCATGTTCCTGTCTAAACCCGACAATCGACACTTCTCTAAACCCGATGCACTCTCAATATTCCCTTGCTTCGCCCTTCTCTCTTTCTCTTCCCTCTCCTGCTTCTGACACTCATATTGCCATTGATCCGTCAACTCGCTCTCGACACTAACGCCCTATACAACCCTTCTTGTCCTTCCTATCGATAGTTCCCGACTCCGCTCTCTACCGGCCTCATGACTCCTCGTTCAGCGGCAGACCGTAAGACCCAATGGAATCAGGTCACAAAGCGTTACGACTGTATTGTACCCAACTGCGATGCCAGAGTCAAGAGTTTCGTTACTTACGAAGTGCGTCTAGCCCTTGCTCATCTCCAAACTTTAGCTGATACTATCGTGGTACGTACAGGAAGCCAAAGCCCACATCCGTCAGCATGCGTACGTACTATGTGATCAATGTGATCATCGTGGACCCAAGTTTGTGAGCTTTCGTCTTCGTCCTCCTCCGGTTCCAGTGTTGTCGCAGGATGCTGAATTAGATTGAGTTGATCACTAGGAATTCGAAAACGTGCACAACAAGATACACTTGCGTCGCGAAGACCGACGTGCGCATTGCGAGGATTGCCTCAAAGCAGGACTCTTCGCTGGATTCACAGGACCGTGAGCATCTTTCTCGCTTGTTTCCTGCGATGGGTTCATTGAGTACTCGCTCTCGTGCGCTGTATAGAAGCGGTCTCGTAGGACATCAGCGTAATTTCTGTTTCTTTCGGCTCAATCGTCCGCGAGATCCATACGATCGACCTCACGACGAACGTTTGAGGGCGCTCGTTGCCATCGTTGTAAGTCGCTCCCTTCACTATCTTTGAGTCGTTCCAAGAGCTAAACGTAAGAACCTTCGCTGGAGTAGATGGCCGCAAGTGAACAACCGAGGATCGAATCAGCTTCGCAAATCGTCTCTCCTCCTCATCCCGTCACTCCTCCCCGTCCTCCCTTCAATCTACCTCCCATACAACTTAGTGCGTCAGACGAGGACTGGAACGAACCCGAAGCCCATCACCGTCAACCTAACTTTGGATTTGACCTTCCCGCTCGACGACAAGCATACATCCCTGCTGTCAGTCGCTCCCATCAATATCTCGTATTCCGCGGTTTGACTGACAAATCAGCACTCCACAGAACTTCCGCAATACTCCAGTTCTCTTCGACCCTGATTTCCCTCCTTCGCATCCGCAACAAGACATGGCAAGTCTTTACTTCCCTCTCGAGTCGCTCATAATGTCCAGAAAACTGAATGGATATCTGAGCTTCGGTCACTTTAGCACCGGTACTCACTCACCCATCGGCAGCGAAAGGTCTACGGTCAAGATTTCGCAAGAAGTGCTTTCGAACATCATTTCTCCAATTTCTGAACCGACGGTATCGCTGCTTCTGGGTTGCGAGATAGAAGTGGAAAGAAAGAGTAGCTGGAGAAAGGAAGTATGTAGAGGAGTCTTGAAAGCGGATCTTTGTGAGAATTTTACTTTCGTTTTCAATCGTTCGTCTCCGATTTCACTTTTAACTCTCTCTTCACAAGTCGGTCCAAGAGAGAATGTCGGTACTCAATTTTCTGCTTGGATTCAATGAGCTGCTTGGACGATTTGGATGGCTTTGATGAGTCTCTCGTTCTCAATTTCGACTCAGCTAATCTCAGCTCTCTTGATATGTCGTATCTTCCTACTTCCTCACCCTACTCTTGACCTGATCAATTGCTAAATAGCTCGAGTCAAGCGAGTCGATCGGCGACTCTTCCTAAGTTGTCGCTCGTTCTCGTTCTCGAGCTTGACGACTTCCTTCTCAACTCGTACGTTTCGGTGTCTCCGCTTTCGTGGGTGGGTGAGCTCCATTGATCACTCTCGTGGATGAGCATGAATAGCTTCGGACAATCCGCGGTGCTCGTCTTTTGCCGAATTTGACTATCCCTCGTCTTCTCTTCTCTCTCTCCTTCTTCCTCTGCTTCAGTACTTCCAATGCCGCCTGAAAATATAGGGAGCTCATCACCTGGTCATCCCCGACCTCAACGCCCGCATGAAGATTCGGAAATAGAGGAGAAGATTCGCAAGTTCTACAAGTTCTGGGCATTCTTCATTCATAGTGGTTCGAAGATCTCCTCCAAAGATATCAGCATAGAGATGACAGAACTCTCACCTCACGAACAGCAACGTAAGCTTTGAGTCGTTTCTGTAACCGGAAACTCGGCTAATCACTCGTAGCAGACTACGGATTCAGAGAGGTTTACAACGTGAGCGGAATCTTAGCTGAAGGCTATTACACAACGGCCAATATGAAGCATGAATTCGAAGACGGCAAACTCGTTATTGCAAGTGAAACTATTCCAGAAGCTTACGCCCGCTCTGAGCCGCTTACCAAACGCAGAGATCGTGACGTTCTCATGGTCGAGGAGAAATGGGCTGAAGGACGCAAGCAACAAGCAAATCCTGTTTGGCAGCAGCTCGGTAACGAAGGGAAGAAAAAGAAACTTGCGAAATGGTTCTGCTTCCCGCGGTGCATGATCAGCCAGCCTCGTTACGACACGAACTATCGAAGAACAGAAGTACGTGTTTGGTTGAGTAACTACAACAAACCGTACAATCCTTACAAGAAAGAGCAACGTGAGATCTGATTCTTACTTTTTTCTATTCCCGCCTTGACTCTCCTCGTTCTATTCTCATCTCGACAGGCGCTATTCGTACAGATCATTGGATGCAACTTCCAGGGGGACCAGACGAGGAGAGGAAAAAGGGTTCACCCTCGAGTGCCGCTATTTCTGTCTTACAACTCGACGTCAAGGAAAGAAACTTCCCGCTCACGACAGTCATCAAGTCTGTGCTGGTCGTCTTCCGTATTTTCAAGAAGAGTGACGGTGTTTATCGACCTTGGAGGACCGGGGTGAGTCCTCTGCCTATTCGTCGTGTATTGAAAAGTTCATAAATCTTCTTCGCAGGATCCGTTGGTTCCCGAGCTTTGGCCCTCACCGCCTCCTTCTCCGTTTCCGCCTCTTCCCTCTCCATCTCTTCCTTCTCCAAGTCCTAGACCTTCTCCTCAACCACTTTCATTGCTTGGAACTCGCGAACCGCCCTTTGAGCTTTCTCAACAAACCTTGCGAGGGTCTGGCGTGAGTATTCCCTTCCCTCTCTTTCAACAGCGGGTTTATCCGATACTGATTTGAAGTCGCCTCACTGCAGAATCTAGCAGACTATCGATCCCGTCTGTTTCCCCCTCCCCCTCGTCCTCTTTCTTCTCTACCTATCGACCCAGCTTCGATCCCAGAAGTGATGCATCCGAACATCTATGTAGGACCTCCTGGTCGAGTGAGCGACGCTGTGAGTGTTCTACATAGCTAGATATCCGCTTTCAACTCCGCTCACCCCATCGTTGAGGTCGACAGACAGCTAGAGCTTTCCGAGAAAAAGGAACTGCTCGCCGCGGGAACGAGGTATGTCGTCCAGCGTGTCTACTCCTCCGCGTCAAGTGCTAACGAGGTACGCTGATCCAGCCGGAATCATACTCGCTCACCCATCGACAGCGCAAAATCTACGATCAAGATTTCGCAAGAGGATCATCCAAAGGTCGTTTCGCAAACATCTAGACCAGATCGACTGCAGGCCGTCAAGCTGCCGATCTTCTTCCCCTTTGTTCCTCTTCTCGATGCGTCTTCTCTTTCGCCTGTTTTCGTCGGCTTTCTCAATTGCAATGCCCTTTTTTTCCGTCCCATTTCGCCAGTGACTTTCTAACAGTGGCACAGAGCGACGATCGGTAGGCCATATCCGTCGTCGAAGCATGCGTTACCCTGACTTCTGAAAGGAAAAAGAAGCGAATAAACTCAAGATGTGAGAAGATTGAAAATTCGCTCGCATCCCTCGATCGTTTACTAGTCCAGAAAGGTACTTGACCGCCTGCTGCTCAAGTCATTGCAGCTTCTCCCGCCAGTCAAGCGAGCCGCGGAGAAGAAGAAACCCCGATCGTAAGTTGTCGAAGACTGGCCCAAAGATTTCGATTCAAACGAACTCCTCTTCGAATGTCGACGCAGCTCAGGGAACCGAGCAAGATATCCCAGAAGCGAGAAGAACTGAATCGTAAAAACGTGTACTTACAATCTCGAACAATCAAACAAACAGGGAAGAACGAAACAAACTTGACTAATTCGTCCATTTCCTCTACTACCTTCTCTCCAGACTCAACTAACAGCCCCGTCACCCTCTCACTCTCTAGGTAGCCATTTTCCGCCCTTTCAGAAGCCCGACCAATTCCCCTTGTAAACTCCTCATCTTGTTCTGTTCTCCAAACCCATTCCTACTCCTCAAACTACCCAATATATCTTTCGTCTCTACTCTCCCACAACTCACTTCTCATCAGTTTCCCTTTCCAGTCTCTTGAGGGAGGGATAGGAACGTACTTGAGAAATAGACTTCAGCCAAGAGGTTTCTCATTTTAATCTCCATATCTTCAACCATTTTCCCCAAGTTCTCAATATGACTCCTCTTGATCCCATTCTCTGAACTAGTATCCATCGGTGCAGTAGCCTCATGCTATTCCTCCCTCAAAATCACAATCAGCTCGGAACGAACTCAAGATGAGAGGAAAAGGAAAGAAGGGAAAAACGTTACTTGACGAGTCATGGATCCACCCAAGTTGACAAGTCCTTCTCCACCTGAAGATGAGGAAGAGTCGGAACCATCTTTCGAAGAAGAGGGAGAGGAGAGCGGGGAGGAGAGGTAGAGCATGACGGTTGAGGTGAGTTTGTAGGAACAGGTCTTAGACGAAGAGGAGGAACGGGGTAGGGACTCGAATACGTGCACTGGGAGAGAGAGGTGGCGTCAGTTAAGGATAGCAGAGGCAGAGGGGGAAAGATGAGGAGGGAAGGGAAGAAACGAGGGAGAGTGAAGGAAAGAGGAGAGCTTACCGGAATCCCAAGATGCAGTTGAAGAGGAAGAGTCTGTATCTGTGCGCACGACCGAGCTGTTTGAATCAGCTCGTGTTCACATATAGCAGGGATTACGATTCAAAAACAGCAGTGTACGCACTCTTCTTGATCAAAACGACTCCAGCGAATCCACCTTCCTCAGTATCCCACAAATAAACACTACTAACACCTCCCTCATAATATCTGTACGTCTCAACCGAGTCACCCACTGTCTCCCTGCCACAGAAAGTAGTGAGAGAAGAGAAAGGAGCGTACAAATCTCGATAAACGTCGAAAGCCTCGTTCATAGCGATTTCTAATTTCCGTAGACCCGGTGAAGGTGCCGTACCGTCTGATAATGAAGGAGTATATTGATTCGTCCATGGTGATCTAGAGGCTTAGAGAGGGTCAGTGAATGGGAGGTGTGTGGGGGTCAACAAAGAAGAAGAAAGAAGAAAGAGGGAAAGCGTACCGGTATGAATCACCATCTCTATTATAATCACAAATCTACCCTTTCTCCCTTACCCAATCAGCTCAATTCACTCACTTACAAGAGAGAGAGTAGAGGTTGAAGAAACGTACCAAATAATCTTTCCCACCATTCTCTCCATCAGTCTTTACTTTCAAAGGTTGATCGACAGAACTCAATAAATCGTCTCCTAATTCTTCGGGCAAGAGTTGAATGAGGGATTCTAAGTTTGAAGTGATGGATTGAGGTGGTAATCGACGACACAAGTCTAATGCTGCTGTTAATTGCTCGTCGTCTGTATTCACCCTCTTTAATCAGTACTAGCTCCTACTGAGTGAGATAGGAGACTCACTCGACATGATTTGAGAGTGTTATTGGGTTGAGGGAAGGAGCGACGTTTCTCTCTCTCTCTCTCTTTGTTCTTCAACCGTTCACTTCCAACTCTCGAACTCTCGATAATTCCCGACCCCATACCAAATCCTGACCTCCTAGTATCTAGCACAAGGACGATTCAAACTCTAAGCCAAATCCGATTCGATCATCTGAGCGAACCAAAATTTCTCGTAGTGCAACTTTGAGAAAAGGAGGTTTCAGGAGGGGTTTTGGAGGAAAGGGAGTGAAAGAGGAGGGGAAAGTGCAAGACGGAAGGTTAAATATAGCTATGATGCATCCCTTAGGCGTTAGGAGTAAAGGGGAGAAACAAATGAGGGAGAGTTGAATGAATGGTTTAATCCTCTTTTTAGAGGAGAGTAACCTCAAATCAAGATCCTCCTCGTTTTGGAACCCCTTCTCTCAGACGAACTTGCATTTCAAGGGCGCTCTACGATGGAAGCAAGGAGGGGGGCGCGAAAGTGGAAAGTGAAAGGGAGGGCTCAGATTGTCTCTTGTTTTCGAGGCGGTCGAATTCTCTCTTGTTTTTCTTTTTACTCGACCCTTTTGAGAATCTGTTGTAGAGTGTTACTCCCGAGAATTGTAAAAAGAGTCTGGCCTACTGAGCGCAATAATCATAGATTCTGATGGCGAGAGATTTGGTTGAAACTTTCTTCTCTTCCACCTCACTCGACTAGCTTAGACGACCACAAACAACTTCAGAACAAGAGGACTCCTCCCGCAAATTGCGATCAACTAGAACCAGCGCAGAGTCTGATCCCACCTCTTCCATCATCCCCCTCATCAATCTCTCTCTCTCCCACTCCTCCTCCAAAGAATGGCTCATCAAACGCGTTCCCGTTCCCGTTCCACTTCTCTAGCCTCCACTTCTTCTTCTCTCTCTTCCTCCCTCCCCTCCTCCTCCCATCACAAACGACCTCGATCTCTCTCTTCTTCCTCTTCTTCCTCTTCCTCCTCATCCCTCCTCTCCTCCTCCGACGAACTAAACAATTACGGTCTCGACCCCTCAACAGTCCAAACGGGTAAATGCGAATGGGGTAATTCATGTTTTCTAGAATTTTATGAACTCGAACCTTTAGTCTCTCACATCCACAACAGTACGTTCTCCCTTCCCCTTTCCTCGCACCTTAATCTCGAGCTGATGAGATGAGTGTCGGGGAGAGTAGTTCATGCGTTTCCAGAAGAGAATCCATTGGGTAATATGAGTGGATTCGGAAAGAGAGGTGCGAATAGTTATGTTTGTGATTGGATTGGATGTCCAAGGAGGGGTAAGAGTCAGGGATCGAAATTCGCGTTAGTCGCTCATATAAGGAGTCATACGGGGGAGAAACCTTTTACTTGTCCCAGAGCAGGTTAGTCTCCTTCTCTAGATTCTGTGAGAGTTCGAGGAGCTGATGAGGTAGCGAGGGAGTATAGAGTGTGATAAGAGTTTTACTAGGACGGATGCATTACAGAAACATATGAGGATACAACATGGCGATAAAATCGTTACTGCTAGAAGACCACCTTCAAAGAAATCAACTGCTTCGAAAGGAGGAGGAGGTAAAGCTAAAGATCGTGCAATGTCTGAAGAGAGTCAATTCTCTGGTTCACAACATGAGGGGGAGGAGGAAGAGGGGGGCAATGGAGGGATTGGAGTCGAGGAAGGGATCGCAGTTGAGAGACATCCAGAGTTGGGGAGTGAGTTTGTGTGTTATACCGTTGGGAAAGCGAAATGGAATTGGTTGATTAGGGAACATGAGGAGTTGGGTAACGAATTGGAGGGTTTACAGGCGAGGGAAGACGAGTTGAAAATGGAGTGTGAAATGTTGTTGAATGGGATTTTGAGGAAAGAATGCGGGTACGTTTTTGTTCAATATCTCTTTCTGGTTCTGGTGGTGTTTTTGAGAGGGGGAGATGCTGATGAGTGATTGTGTGAGTTGTATAGGGAGCATGAAGATCAAGGAGGTAAAGTTTTGTTGGAAAAGTATTTGACAGATTACAAACATGATCCGTTGATCTTGCCTCAAGATTGGACATCAAAGTGAGGAATCGAACTCGATGGTTTCTCAAACCTCGATCTCCGCCTATCCTCAGCTTGTATCCCTCAGCTCAATTCCCTCAATTTCGACGAAACTCTTTCGAAATCCGACTCCTCCTCCTCCTCCTCCTCCTCTTCAAACGAGCGAGTTCATTTCGCTTTCCCCTCTCCTTCACTACTTTCTTCTCGTCTCGTCTAGCATCACTCACTGCCTCATTCCATCAATTCACCGCCGGCGTTTATCCTCCGCCCTTCGCACACCATCTCTCTCGCATGATCCCTCAACTTTTTTGCAGTACTCTTTACTCAGTCTTTTCCGTCGTTCTTGTTGTAACCCATTCGTTTTTCGTTCGTCGTCGTTCATCGGCTTACCGTCTTGAAACTAGAGAGCCGTAAGAGAGGGCTACTGTCGTCGTCCTTTCGCACTCGGCCGTTGACTCGAACGCATCGATATCTCTTTCGTCGCTACTCACGCGAATCTTTCGAGGACAGCGACAGAGCGTTGTTCGACGACAGCATGGAAGAACTGTACTGGGCCGTTGACGAATTCAACCTGGAGCTCCTCTTTTCCTCGTTGCTCCTCCCGACCCATCCGACCGAAAAACTTTTCACTTTTTTTTTCAACTTTGCGGAGTCGATTTTTTCTCTCCTCTCTCTCGTCCTCCTCCCTCCCACCTCTGCTTCTGCTCCTCAACACATCTCTCCATCACCCAACACCGACCACTGAAGAGCTTATCGCTTATCAACCACTCATCCGCGGAAGCTATTCGGAGGATCATTCTCTGACTCAAAAACCTATTTTTACTCTCCTCTCCTCTCTCCTATCGTCACTTCTTCTACCGCCACTCTCTCAAGTACTAGGTTTAGATGGCAGATATCGTTGAGAAAGAACCAACCAAATTAGAATCTGGATCATTAGGGGAAGCGTCAGGGGAAGGAGAGAGGAGACATGGAGAGGGAGTAGAAAAGAATATCTTCAATTATGAGGGAGTAGACGGTCATTCACAGGGTCAGGTCAAGAGGACTTTGAAAGCTAGGCATTTACAAGTGAGTTGTTCGAATTAAGAATCTGATTCGCGAGAAATGAGCGAAAAAAAGGTTATTGACTCTCGCTTTCTCGAATCTGCTTCCCTCTTATTCTTTTCGCTATGGTTCAATCAATGAAGATGATTGCGTTGGGAGGAACGATCGGAACTGGTACGTTTCAAGTCGATACTTCTTTCAGATCTCAAGATAGATATTGAAAGAAGGAATTCTGACTTTCGAATCTCGTTTCGTAGGTCTGTTCGTTGGTGCTGGAAGTGCTTTAGCTAGTGCGGGTACCGTCGGATGTTGGTTGGGATACGTAATCATGTCAGGAATCGTTTGGACCATGATGACCGCTTTGGGAGAGGTGAGTTCTTCGAAAACTCTCGATTCCTCCTGACTCGACTTCCTCACGACGCTGCTCGCAATCACGAATGCTGATCAATACAATGAACTTCTGACGTCGAACAGATGACTACGATGTTCCCTGTTAGTGGTGCTTTCGTTCATTACGCTTCTCGTTTCTGCGATCCAGCACTAGGTCAGTTTTCCACTTCTCTCTCCTCCTCCAATAACGCTCAGGACTGATCTGGAATGGTTGTTGATAGGTTTCGCACTTGGATGGAATTATTGGGCATCCTGTACGTCGATGTTGGTCGGTGACGAATCTCATTGCGAAAACTCATCCCTCCCGATCGTTCTTGTACAGGGGCAATGACTTTCCCACTAGAAGTCGTCGCAGCAGCACTCGTACTCGATTACTGGCCCGGAGCAGCAGAAGTTCACGTCGCCGTATGGCTGACCGTTTTCTTGATCGTGATCGCTTCTTTCAATTTCCTAGGTGCTCGTGCATTCGGAGAGGTGCGTTTCTTGTTTCGCTCGAAGTGTCTCTTGATGAACTACAAGAGCTGACTTCGAGGTTGTGGAAGAGCACAGGCTGAATTCTGGTTCTCACTCATCAAAATCGTCGCTCTTCTCGGTCTCATGATCTTGTCTATCATCATCACTGCTGGAGGTATTCCCGGATCAGACCCAAATGAGTACCCAATTGGATTCAGGTAAGCTGCTCTCATTTCCCTTCTGACCGTGCAACTATCGACAATTCACTCACCCAAATTGCTTTTTCGTAGATATTGGAATTCAGTTCCTTTCCAACGACAGAATGGTATCGGCGGCGCAAAGGGTCAATTCCTCGCTTTCCTTACCGTCTTTGTCCAGGTGCGTCTGACGATCTCGCCGAGTCTGCTCGATTAGGAGCGATACTGAGCTTGATTCGTCGACATACAGGCATCCTACTCTTTCCTCGGTACCGAGATTGTCGCTCTCGCAGCAGGAGAAGCTCAGAACCCTCGTCGAAATGTCCCTAAGGCTATCAAGCGAGTCTTCTGGCGTATCGCTTTTTTCTACGTGAGTTTCTCCATCACTTCATCAGTCATGATTCGATTGACTGACTTGAGCGAGATGAAATTCAGGTCATTGGTATAATGTGCATGACTTTGATCGTTTCGCCCAACGACGAACGCCTCTTGGGTAACTCGGATGCTTCGGCTTCTCCTTGGGTGTGAGTTAAGACTTCTCTCCAGCTCAGCTTCACAATACTGACGATATGCGAGCGTTCTTCCTTACAGCATCGGTATTCAACGAGCAGGCATCAGTGCTCTCCCCTCAATCATCAACGCCGTGATCCTCATCGCCGCCTTCTCCGCCGGAAACTCTGACCTCTACGCCGCTTCCCGAACTCTCTACGGTCTCGCCCGTGACGGACAAGCACCCAAGATCCTCGCGAGATGCACGAAAGGTGGATTACCCATCTACGCTTTACTCGTCACTTGCTTGGTCGGATTTTTGGCTTATATGAACGTCGGAACTACTGCTGAACGTGCTTTCAACGATCTCGTTACTATCACTTCTATCGTACGTTCTTCTTCCCTACTCAGTCGACTGATCGACTGGAGACTGATGCGGGTTTGTGGCGTACAGACTGGTATCATCAACTGGGCTGTCATCAACTTCACCTTCCTTCGATTCTACTACGGATGCAGTGCGTACACTTTCGCTTCGATTTGACGAATGCTCTCAGCTAATTAAGCGCACTCGTGATCGCACAGAGCGTCAAGGAATCGACCGCAACACTTTCGCCTACAAATCTCCCATGCAACCTTACTCAGCTTTCATCGGACTCATCCTCCTAATCCTCGTCATCCTCTTCAACTCTTACTACGTTTTCCTCGATGGATCTTGGGACCCCGAAGTCTTCGTCTGCGCCTACATCGGAATCCCCTTCTTCTTCATCGTCTACTTCGTTTACAAGTTTTGGACCAAGAGTAAATGGGTCAGTCTCGATGCGATGGACTTTGAATCTGGACGAAGGGTACTCGATGAGATGGAGGATGAGCAAGCGTTGATGCATGAGAGGGAGACCAAGACTGTGTTGCAGAAGGTGTGGGATTGGATGATGTAGAGAGTTCGTTTCGTTTACGTTTAGAGGATCGCCTTTAGAGGAGGAAGTTTTCGGTCGGATAGAGATCTCTTATTCTTCGTTTCTACTTGTTCGTTTTAACTTCATTTGTCGCTTAATCACATCTCCCCTCTTACTCTCTCCTCTCTCTTTCTGTGTCTGTGCTTTCCTCTGTTTTGTGCCACTCTCGTTCTTACTTTACCCCTTTCACTTACACGCTGCATTATAGATTCGTTTTCACCATATTCAGGCAGGACGCGAGGTTCAAAACACAAAGTTGCAAAGGTGAGAAAGTGAAGAGGCGGAAACAGAAAGATGAAACTAGCGTAGGGCAGAAACGACAGTCCTGCGTCGGACGCGAGGTCGGGATGTCGCACTAGGAGGAGTTCTGCAGCGAGGAGACAAAGGTCAAGTCAAGGCATCGCAACGGGGAAAGAAAGGGGGAGACTTACCTGCTGAAGGTGAATTCATCAGTTGCTTCTCCCTTCGCTTCGAGCACTCCAGTACTATCCGTATCCTCATCACTTCTCTGTTCAGAAGGTGAACCGGCTCCTTCGAGCTTTCTCTGTGCAGCGTTGAACTGAGTTTGTCGCCTTCTCGAAGCTGCATCTCCCAAAAACGCTGTATCAACTTTCTTCTTCTTCTCTGGACTAACTTTCGCTCGTAGTCCCCGAAGTTTTGAGCCGAGTCGAGGAGGAAGAGCAGTGAAAGGCGAGAGTGCATCCTCTTTCATCGGCGAAGATGTTGAATTCGAGAGAGCGTTGTTGACCGATTTGTTGCCGAGAACTTTGCGAAGAGGTTGGATAGGTTTGAGTGGAACCACTTCGATAGGAGCGAAGTTCGAAAATGGTTCGGGCTCGGGAGAAGGAGGTGTCGATGAGAGGAAAGGTCCAGTCGAATCGTGAAGCGGCGAAGGGATTTCGACAGGGGAAATTGGAGAGATGGGAGAGACTGGTGAAGGAGGAGTAGGGGGATCGGCGAAAGCGATAGGGACAAAAGAGCTCAGGCGAGTGAGATGGGGAGGGGATGGGAAGCGGTTTTGAGAGGCGAACAAGAAATCGAGAATCGCATAGTAAGTTTTCGGGGCGTTGAACACTAGTCAATGAGCATGATCGTCAGCGACGTCATGGAAGCGATAGAGAAGCGAGTGATGGACTCACAGGCTACTGCATCTCGAGAGCGCTCAGTATCCGGCCAAATAGTCCGACTTCGTCGAATCTCGGTTTCCGCTTCGTAGTTCAGGTGGACAAACTTGCGAGTCACGTCGGGATCTTGAGCAGTGTAGTCGTAGTCTTCTTCGCTGTCGAGAACGTCCTCATAACTTTCGTCGAAGTCTTGTTCCTCCTGAGCGTTTTCGAACGAAGGTAGCTGAGAGGGCGAGGGAGGTTCGACGATTGGGGATAGTGGAGGAGCGGAGGAGTCGTAGTGTTCTTGTCGACCATCTTCTCTCTCCTCGACAATGATGGATTGTATCATACTAGAAGAAGTCGAGGTTTCACGATTGTGCGGAATCGAACGGTATCCATCTTCCTCGTCTTGAGAGTGTCGAGAAGAGACGTATAAGCCTGTGTAATCGCTACCCGATATCGAAGGTGACGAAGGAGGAGGGGTGTCGGGAGGAATGAGAGGACTTTCGAGTTCGTCTTCTTCGAGAAGCACTGGTTGAGGAATCGCTTGACCAGGTCTAGTCGCTCTGAGGGGCCGAACGAAGCGAGGTGATGTCGAAGCTATTCTCCGAACAAAGTCAATCAGCTATCACAGAGGAGAGATTGAGAGAAGAGCTCACATTTCGCTTCTCGAAGTGGGAATTCGACCGAGGATGAGATTCCAGGAGGAGTCGTTGACTCGATTTCGGGTTCCTCGAGCGGTACATCCATCCTACTCAGCTGTGCTGCCTTGATCGTGGCGGCCTTGTCGTTTTCGGGTGGAAAGCGGAACGAGGGTTGTAGCGGAGGCGCTCTTTGGTGAGTCGTGAGCATTGGTACGCGTCGATTTCGAGGAACCGGACAAGGGGAGCTGGTGATTGAGGAGATACTGAGCTGCGTCGAACGACTACTTGCAACGAGCGAGAGGTTGGCAGAGTCGTTTGACGAAGGACCTTGTTCCGAAGAAGACGAAGATTGTGGACGAGCATGGTGACTTGGACGGTTGAGTGGATGACGATCCTGCGAGTACCTGGCGAGACTGTGACGAAGAGGCCGACCAGAAGAGGGATTCGGGGTTGGCGAAGCGTTGACAAGGGAGAAACCGGTGCTTTCGGAAGATCCTTCAGACGAGGAGATAACACTGTCGTGACGGAGGTGACCCAGTGCGAAAGAAGCGGCGACTATACTCGGTCTTGAACGCTCTTGAGCGGGAGACGAGGGAAGTGAAGGGCCGTCGACTAGAGCGGTAAGCGAAACTTCAAAGTCGACTCGATCAAACATCTTCTCTCCAGCCTAGGAGATCGATGACAAGTAAGTCAGCGATCATTCGTGCGGGAGACTGAGCAGTCAGTAGGCTTACAGTAGGACGACCAACATCGAGCGCTTCTCGAACACTGCTTCTCAACGAATCTCCCGACTCATCTTCACTTTCCTCCGTTGTCGCTTCACTCGATTCCTCGTCGGGCAGCTCACACAGCTCGGAGAATGTTGGACCGGTGGAGAGAGGAGGTAAGCCGACGTTGAGCATACCTCGAAGAACGTCTGCTGCCGTAGAAACGTGGCCTTCGAAACTTGATGCAGTGTAATCGAATCCCATGGTAGAAGTCGCTCCATCGCTGCTGAAACCGTTGTTTGTGTGCTGTTGTTGAACAGAGAGTAGTTCAAGACTTGGGTTGAACGGAGCTGCGAAATGTTCGACATCCTCCTCGCTTGTTTCAGCGTCTGACGAGCTCGAATCGAATTCTTCATCGGCGAATCCACGTTCGTGTAGTCCAAATCCTTCGATGGAGAACGAGGGAATGTCGACTTCGGAGATGTGATCGTCGACGGTATTGATCAAATCTTTCAGATCATCGGGAACGTCGGAAACGGTTGAACGAAGTGATTCGATCGATTCGATGTGAGGAAGGTGTTGACGAAGAGAAGCGGGAAGAGGTGATACGGTAGGTTGAAGGACGGGACGACGAGGAGAAGGGATGCTGCGAGATCGATCATAGTCTCGAGTCTCTTCGAGTCCAGAGAGCAAGTCGGCGAGATCAGTAGTTGCTCCACGAACTTCGGAGATAGGACCTGCGAGTACAAGAGGGGTTGAGTTTGAGGTGGATGGAAGAGGAAGAGGATGAAGCGTACCAGTTCGTTCTCGAGCATCAGTCATGCAGATTACTTGTTCAGGTCCTAAAGCAGCTCGTCTCCTCGGGCTGCCCTTCGAGCTCACGCTCTTCGGACTTGCTTGTCGTACCGGCATCGGTAATCCTTGGTCGTTTCGTTCAGGACTCGAAGCCGTTCCAGAAGGGAGTAAGTCTCGAAATCGAGCTGGACTTGGGGAGCGGAATGATCTAGCGGGACTTGGGCAACGAAGATCGTCATTATCCGAAGAAGATGGCGAGGGAGTCAGGAGAGAGTGAGGGCGTTCGGGCGAGGCAGGGTCGACGAGTTCTCGTTCGAACTTCTTGAGGGTGAGTTTGCGAGAGGGGATGAATCGAGCGGGTACGATTTCTGCTGGAGGAAGAAGTACGAGATCGGAGAAGGGTAGCCTTGTCCTCGAGTCGACGATGGCGCGAGGTCGAACTGAGTTGAAGGTTGGCACAAGGGGCTGAGACTTCTCGTCGACTGTTTGATTTTGACGAACTTTTAACATTGGAACGCTTGATTTCGCTTTGACTCGTGGAGCAGTGGATGCGAGCGAGGTGACGGCGTCATAGGCTACAGCTTGCTTCTTGACCTGTGGAACTCGATGACCGTAGAACGTGGTGTCGTCGGAAGAGATGAGACCACTCGAAGGTCGACGAGGACGAACGGGAGGAGCTGGTTCGACTCGAGCGGTGAAGAGAGAAGTGACGGGGATCCGAGAAGGGGGACGAGTCGTTGTATTGCGAGGAGAAGCTGTCGGAAGAAGTCCAATATCAGCTCAGAAAGGCGAAAAGAGCGAATGAACGAAAGAAACTGACGATTACCGACCTTGACTTTCTCAGCGAGCTGAACGATTGGAGGAGAGATTCTCTTGCTCTTGCTTTCGAAGAGCGCTCGTTTCGCCGCAACGTTCTTTCCCTTGATCGTTCTCCCCAACTTCGTCGCCCAACTCACTTTCCCTTCTCCATTTCCACTCGAAGTCCCCGAGGAGCTCGTTACTTCCGACAGTCGCTTGTCCGACGAGGATCCTCCACCAGTCGAGACGGAGAGAGGACGAGAAATGATCGAGGGTGAAACGGTACCGGAAGAACGGGGTCGAGATCCAGAAGAAGCGGTATTCGTCGAGTCGCGCAGAGCAGATCGAAAGAAACCGAGCCGAGATCCTCCTTCCTTGCGTTTAATATCCTGATCGGTCGAGGGAGCTGATGAACTGACGCTCTCGTTCTGTCGATGACCGAAAGTAGGAATTCGAGAGGAACCTTTCGAGGTTGATCTTGATTGGGCGGGCTGTGGAGCTTTGAGGGAGTGATCGTTGTCTCCTCCTCCTCCTGCAGGTTCGGGATCTCGGAAGATTCCAGCGAGACTAGGTTTCTTTCGAAGATTGAGTTTGCTCGGAGTTTTCGACTTCATCCTGTTCCCCATCGCTTTGAATCCGCTTGTCGAGGCTTTACTGAACGAACGAGCTCGATCCTTGAGTCGAACAGCTTGACCACCATCGTTCTCGTCGAATACGATGTGAACGATTGAATCGCCAGAAGAAGCTGAAAACTTCGAAGTTGGTTCGATGACAGGGAGTGGGAGTCGGTCGAGGCGAGTGGGGAGTGTATCGTAGCGGGAGCGAGAGAGAGTTGCGGGATCAGAAGGAGTGAGGAGGGGATGAGACTGAGAGCTAGGATTGAGGATGTCGGCGGATGAAGCGGGACGAGGAGGGATTCTCGATGGTTCGGGATAGCGATTCTGAACTAGATGAGTGCCGTTTGTCGAGCTCGGTCGAGTTGGTGTAGGACTGAGTAAGAGTTCGGTAGGGATCGATCGAGCTTTTCGGAGCAGTCGACTGGGACTGAATCGTTTCTTGGACGCTTTTGCTTCGTAGCGATCCGGGTCATCGACGTCCAATTCCTCCGTAGTATCGTCCTCCAAATGTTCGATGAACTGAGCACTGCGATTGACTTGACGAGCCCTCAATCCTGCCCTTTCCTTCCTCCTTTCCAACTCCCTCTGCCTCTCACTCGCTCGCAATACCTCTTCAGCACGTAAGATCGAGTTCCGAATGGATCGCTTCGAAGGTGTATCATCACGACAGTCCGAGTTGAGATCGAGTTCGAGAAGAGCGGTTGAACGTCTCCGACGATTTCCGGTGAGCGAGGATTGAGAATATTGAGAGCTGATGGTCGAAGCGACTGACAGTGGTCTGGTCGAGGAAGAGTTGCTGAGAGGACGTGGGTGAAGACGCTGCGAGTCGTTTGCCGCCCACGAGGAAGGCTGAGAGGAGAGAGAAGTCATGTCGTTCGCGTGAGATTTCGTGAGAGAAGGTTCTGTAGTGAGCACTGAAGTCGTGATAGCCGATACGTGAGGTCGTGAGTAGTCTAAAGATGTCGTTAAGGTGAAAGTGGGCGAAGAAGACGGGTGAGAAGAGGTGGAGTCGGGAAAGGTTCGTTCAAAGAGGTCGTGAAAGGTAAGGAATCGTATTCTTGAAGCTGGAAGGAGGCGGCGTGGAGAAGGAGGGGGAGGAGACTTTGTAGAGGTGTTGACGTGATATGTTGAATGAAGAGAAATCGTGGTCGTGGATCGAGAGAGATGAGGGCGAAGAGAAAGCTCTTGCGCGGTCTCAAGTCGTTAGAAAAGGTCGTTAGTATCGAGTAAGGGTCGTGATCGGCGTGTTATGTCGTTCCAGAGTCGTCGAGATGAGGATGTTGAACCCGCAGGCGAGCTAGCAGAACTGAGAGAGAAGGAGGATCAGCTCGAGGAAGAGAGGGGAAGGCAGAAATCGAGACTTACTTGACTACCCTATGAACACCTGGTTCTGCTTCCTCTAAGTCTCTTTCGTCTCGACACACCTGGAAGAGAAAGAGGGAAGAGAGAAAAAAGAGAGGAGTGGGCTTCCTTCTCCAGAGAGAACGAACCTCTCCCGCCCCCGAATTCATCGCTTGTTTCTCCTTTTTCCCTCTCCCATACCTCCGTCTCTATTGTCCCTTATCAACTCTAGCTGTTCATCGTCATCTGTTGTGTTGTTGAGTGGAATAGCGAGTTGATCTGAGATCGAAGAAAGTCAAAGTGGGTAACAGCGAGATTGACTTCGGAAGCTTCAAAACGGTTAGGACAGCATATTAGATAGCTCCTTGTAGTGTATAGCATTCTTTAGAGTGGTTCAAGAGTGTTGTCGTGGTGCAAGACAAGCCGAAAGTTTTTCGTTCAATATTTAAACCTCTCCCTCCTTCCCCTCACTTCACCTCGACATGTCCGGATCCGATCAAGATGATCCACAGATGACACTAGATTGTCTATCAGCCATAGTACTCGGTCAGATCAAGGAGGACGGAAACCCTGTAACAGCGGAGGAAATACTTGGGACGACTCAAAGGCTACACTCGCAACTCGGAGAGCAGCGGACAAAGATCCAGAGTGGTACCATTGCCGTCGATGTATGTCCTCCACTGCATCTCAGTATCGTGATTGCTAATTCTCTCGCTTTTCTCTAGAAAACTCTCTACGACGATCCTTTCTCTCTTCTCGCTGCCATCAGTCGCCATCCTTCACGTTACACGGAACAGATGCGTGATTGGATCTTCGAGCTGTCGAGTTACAAAGAGGTCATTGTCATCCTCGAAGAAGAGTTGACTGAATTTAAGATTACTGAGGCAGAAGAAATGAATGAAGATTGGATCAGCGAAGATGGAGAGGAAGAAAGATCTGATCGGAAAGTCGACAAGGTGTTGCAGACTTTCAAGATGTACATCAAGAACTACAGAAGCGGTGAGCGAATTTTCAAGCGATTCTTCCTTTCCTCGTTGGGGAGATTGATCTTTGCACAATTCGACGCAGCTTTGTGGCGCGTTGAAGGTACCGACAAATTCTACATCGCTGCCTACCAGTCGCTGTCTAGCGTATTGGCACATCTCGTCGCGAAAGGTGATTTCTCACAGCCCGACAAGAGACGGTCAACCCCGAGTCCCGAATTAGAAGTAGTAGCCTCGCTTCTCAATCTCGCATACGATATCGAAATCAAAAGAGACTCGCAAGACCACGAGGACGAAGTGAGTCTTCTTCACCTTGATCAATTGACAAGTCGCGAGGCTGAATGATTTCGTTCTGCATGCTCACTAGAGTCGAAGATACGCTCGGTTGCTTGTCGAACACGTCTTTGGTCACCTGGGTGCACTCCTGAGTATCGGCAAAGCTGACAACTACTTCTACGAGATTAATCCTCGATACAAACTACGAAAATCGACTGATTCCGATTCCGATTCGACGCACTACCAACAAAAGCTCGCTATCTTGAAGACCTTCGTGTGGGTAAGAATAAGCCACTCGATATCTGTGCTGTGATACCTCGCTGACCAGAGCTGCTTATTCCAACAGAAGGGATTCTATGGACTGAATTATTCTTTCGCAAACCTCCTTGACACCTGTCGAACAAGTGGATGCCTCCTCCGAGGGGTTGGCTCCTTCTCGATGATCTCCAACTTCGCGTGCTTCGTCTACTTCACCCAAACCTCTGGAGGCGACGACCACATTTCTGACCCCGAAGTGCAACGAGGCCTCCTCTCGTTTGTTCTCGACACGATCAGAGCATCCCTCGATCCTCGCTGCCGATACAAGATTGCAGAGGATGACATTCTCTTCTACTTGTGGTGGTGTGTCGCTCAACCAAAGACTGAAGAAGGTGTGAAAGAGGGGTACGATGCAGCTATCCTATACTCTTTGATCCCTGTGAGTCTCCCTCACTCTTCCATATCTCACCTCTCTCTCTCTCTCTTTCACTCACGCTCTACAAACTCCCGTAGATCCTCTCGTCACTCTCAGCTTTCTCCCCGAATCCTCAAACCCGTTTCCTCTCTTTCCAACTCCTCACGACCGTAGTCCTTTCCCACACCGGTACCTCTCGAACATCCGATATGATGCAACTCGCACTTCTCAAGGATCTCGTCGCAGAGGATGGTACTCCAAGCTTCAAGACTGCTTGTATTGGAATCGTCAAAGAGGTTTTGAGAGGGAAGTTTGAGAAGGCGGATCAAGTGAGTTATCTCTCCTCTTCTCTTCTTCCCTCTCTCCTCTTCCCCTGTGAGCTTGACTGACGAAGCTCATGGTGAGATCCAGGATCCAAAGTTCGAATCGATTTTCCTTTCAAATCAATGTATCGAACATTTGGGTCCATTACTGCTCAGATTCGATCCTCCGAACTTACTCAACAAAGAGGAACTCAAGGCAGAAGAGTTTGTCGAGGACAAGTCAAAAGATGTGATGCAGAAGCTAAATTGGTACTACTTCATGCTTCAAAGGGATGTCAAGAACAAGGTGTGCTCATTTTCCTCTCTTCCTTCAAAACGCTCACTCACCTCTCCGCCCTACCATAGACCGGTATTCGTTCACCCTCTTCCGTCCAATCGACAGACGCGACCTTCATCCGCCCTCTACGCTCAACTCTCTCGAAATGGCTCGATCCAACGACCTCTTCAACTCCTCTCGACCCTCCCCTCCAACTCGAGGTGGAACTCCTACAAACCACTCTCACCAGAATCGACGAAGTGCTCAAGACTCTGTGAATCAACTTGATAGTAGTTCCAGCTTCACGTGCGGGAATGACCAGTCTTTCAAGCTTTTCCCCTCACTCTGTCGTCGTCGTCGTCGTTTTTCGCCTATTCGTTCCGATTTACCCGACTCTTCCGTTCGGAGACGATACGAATTGACGTCTACGAGTTGTTTCTTCTCACCCTAGAAAACGCTTTGACTGATCAAAGAACTTGCGCTGATCAAGTTCGTATCGAATACCGAAAGAAACCGTTCTGAGAAAGTCTCAGCACCTTTTGCTGACGTCCTCTCTCCTCCTCACGCTCATGCACAGCACACGACCTGGTCAAATTATATCTTTTCCGGACCACGAGATCACTCCAATGCCGAGCGGAGCAGCGTTGTCGTCGTCGTCGAAAAGTCGATACCCTCGAATTATTCAAGATTTCGTTTTCACCTGCTTTCGAAGGGCTTAAGGTAGACAGTTGGTTCAACGACGTAAGAGGGAGAGGGTCAGCTGAGTAGAAGTTCTGCTAGCGTCGGTATGCAGTGCAGTACAGTAATGCTAGCGTTCAGCCAAGAAGCAATGCGTGCGAAGGCAAAGTGAGAGAGAGGGTATTTTTTTGACAGACATGTCGTCGCCACTCGTCGCGCATCTCATGTGAAACTTCGAATGGAAGAGAGAGCAGAGGAGAGAGAGAAGTGAGTAATCGAGTGGTTGCGAGATGATCGAGAAAGTGAGAGAAAAACACGATTTTATTTCAAAGACCCTAAAAAAGCTCCCGTCCCTCTCTCCCTCTGCACCTCACCAACCCATACTCGAAACCAGCCAGTGAATCAGTAGCAAGTTTAAAAGAAGATATCACCACTCGCGGTCCCGGTCCCCCAATCCTCTCGCCTTGCTTCTCCCAGTCGGTGTTCGATTCGACCAATTGGATTAGTTCGGTCACCTTTCCACCTCCTACACCCTGTTGAAGAGTCTATAGGTTGTTGTGATTAGTTACAGGACTATCTTCACTGTACGTCCTCATTCTCTACTTCGGAGGAGAGAGGAGAGAGATGTGGAACTGACACTTCCCGCCGACCTTTTGCATCTTCGCTCCCCTCCCTACTCCCCTCTTCCGCTCTGCAGGCTTCAAGATCAACGCGATAGTAAACTAGAAACGCTTGTCCCTCGTGACATTCGCCCTCAACTAGTTCCCCATCAACTTCTTCACCTCTCCTTCTTCCCTCCGTCATGGCCGACGAATCCTGTTAGACCCCTCCCTCCCACCACCCAGAGACAACTCTAGTTTTGAATAGTGAACAACCACACTATACAAGCACACTCCTCAATCCGTCAATTGAAGCATTCAAACGCTTTGATCAATCTCTCTCACGCCCCTCTCTCATCCTTACTCCCGAACACACCGAACCCTCACTCTCACCATGTCGAGCTGTTCATTCGCCTCTTTCCTACAATTCTGTAATCAAGGTTACTCCCACCCGACCACTTCAGAGGGAGGAATCGCCTCGTCCGCCTCTTTAACTTCGCCCATTCCTCCAATGATGTCCCCTCTCGACCTATCTGCTGCAACTCACCAATCACACTCCTCCTCATGCCCCTTATCTCCATCAGCCTCTTCGACCTCTTCTCTCGGTTCAGATGCCGCTTCACCTCACAAACGACAAAGAGCCCACTCTCCCGATTCTAGCAACTCTTACCCTTCCCTCGCTTCCTTCGCTCAAGAGTTCGGTTCGAGTTTCCCATTCTTCCCGCAAGGAGGTGTACTTCGTATTCCTCCCACCGAAGTCGACTCAGTTATCGCTAGTCCTCAACCTACTCCCCTTCCCGTCAGATCAATCCTCTGCACTTCTTCTTCTCCCACTTCGTGAGTTTCTCTCTTTCTACTTCCTCGTCTGACGCTGTACTGACCTGTCGATGTTGTAGCTCTGCTCTCGATACACCTCTCTCCTCACCACCTCCAACTCGACCCGTCTCTCGTCGTTCGTCAACCTCGAAGTCCGTCCGTTTCGCCCGTTGCACGAACGCATCCGTCTTCCCGACACATTCTACAGCAGAATACGACCGATCACCTATCGTTCCTACTTGCGAAGCGCAATCACTCGAACTGAAACGAGTTTGTTCAGCTGAAGGAGACAAGGACGAAGGAGGAGGATGGATCAAGTGTGTCGAGAGGGAGAAAGCTGCTGCAGCACAACAAGCTGCCGCTTCTGGATCTCAATCAGGAGGAATCATCTCACCGAATATCGCAGGACTCAAGGCGCATTTACCGAAACATTCACCTTCTATGGAGAACCCTGTCGAAGGAGTACATGGATTGATCGAGGGTGGATTCTTTGTCGGTGAAGAAAGGGAACAACTCGCGAATTCACCGTTGGGGACTGTCGTTTCTGGAATTCCTGGAGTCGGAGTCATTACGGAAGATATCGAATTGGAAGAAGAAGCTCTCGAGTTGGACGACGATATGTTGGTGGATGATTCGGCAGAGACTGGATTAGACGATGATGATGATGAAGAGGTAGAGGAAGCGGTTCAAATACCAGAAACCATCGTTGAAGAACCGGAATATTCCTCACCTCATCGATCTTCCTCCCCTACTTCCTCCTCTCACTCTCACGAAGAAGATATCGAACTCCCTCCCTCCTCACCGAATCCTTCAACCTCTCTTCACCCCTATCAACATTCCTCGACTTCTTCCACGGCATCTTCCTCGACTTCTTCCCTCGCTCACCACTCGCACCTCACTCGATCCGATTCCGCTTCCCCCGAAATGTCGGCCACGACAGTCGACGAGAATTCTTCGGAAGAAGAAGGTGAAGGAGAACGAGTCGTTCGGGAAGAGAAAGAGAAAGCTTGTGCCGCGTTGAAAAAGAAACAGAGGTTTGGATTATGCAGTTTGGGGAAATATACAAGACAGGACGTCTTCGGCACTTACGACTCATTAGGTGGATTCTAATCATCCCCCCCTCCTCTCCTCCTCTCTACACTCACGCACGCTTTTCATCCTCGTTAAACCCTCGCATTTCTCTCTTTCACGCATATATCTCTCTCGTACCTACTACTTCTTTAAGCATTTACCTTCGCATTCCCTTCCTCCCTCTTCCTCCCTCCTCCGTTCCCTGCCTATCTCTCTCCCCATCCCATCCCTTCAAATTTCGATATCCTTCTTTCCTTCCCCCTTTTGCCCTGCCTCAGGCGCATCTCCCCACACAGAATAGGTCAGGTACCTCTCTCCTCTCTTTTCCGACTCCTTCACCTCGCACACACACTCTCCCTCTCCCTCTCCCTCTCCCTCTCCCTCTCCCTCTCCCTCTCCCTCTACCTCTCCCTCTCCCTCTCCCTCTCCCTCTCCCTCTCCCTCTCCCTCTCCCTCTCCCTCTCTCTCTCCTATCGTTTCTCGTTCTCACCCGGGGTTTTGTTTCTCTTTTCGTTCTCAAGTTGTGCTTTTGCTTTTTGCTTTTCCTTCCTTCTTTTTCGTACCTAATGGAATACCCCCAAACCCAAGTTCACTCAAGCTAGTTCTGACCTGATCGCAGCGAGAGAGTGTGTGTGCTAGCGAATGAAAAGCTGCGATTTCAATAGCTTTCGGAACCGAGGAAACTGAGTGTCTGTCCGAGAGAAGACTTAATGAGTCTGGTGAGGCAACTCTCGCGTGATCTAGTGACGCCGTGAGAGCGACAAACCAAAGAGGAGGAAAACATAGAAAGACGTATTTGTTTACAAGGGCTTCGAATAGGAAAAAAAGGAAAGGAGAAATGTTTACTGAAAGAAAGTAGAAAGGGGAAACGGATCGAGCTAGAATAGGAGTGAGTAGACTGGAAGGGAAAGGGAGGAAGGGGGGTCGAGTGAAGAGTGGGCGAGTTGAGGGAAAGATTTTACGAGATCTTTGTGGTGTAGCTTGGTGCACGAGGCTCGAACGACCGGAATAGGAAGAAAGGGTTGGGAGGTGTAGTCGAGATCGAATGAAGGGAGGAGGAGGGAGGTAGGTATTGAACGTCAATCGAAGTGAAATCGGAAAGAAAGAGACGAAAATGAGAAAGATGGAGTCGAGTGAGGAAAAGGAGAGAGTCGAAGGAAAGGGAGTTTTCCGGAAAAAGTTTAAGCGGAAGTTGAAGAAGGGGGAGAAATCGGTCCAATAGGTTGATTGTTGTTGTTGTCGTTCGAGTCGTGCGCTGATTCCTATTTCTTCACTACAATCGGAACTGTGTGCCCGAAAAACACCATGCTATCAGTCTCTGCTTGATGGGAGAGTGAAGTAGGGGCAGGGACGTACCGACGATAATGATAACGAGAATTGCGATACCTGCTGCAATTAACATTCTCATTTTCATGTCCTTCCTGTCAACGTCAAATCTTCGTCAGCTCAAGCACATGGTGACTCAGTCAGTCGAAGGGACTTATAGCGTACCACCACTGTGAGTGAGTTAGACGACAACATGTCAGTGAATTGAAACTGCATTTTGTGATCTCCGAATACTCACCATGCGTTTCCTGACCCTGTTAGCACCTTTCCTGAATCCCTGAGCACTTTGCGCGAGAGTGTCTATATCGTATTGATCGAAACATTTAGTACTCATTCTTCGCCAAGTCTCGCAATTGAGGGACTGTACTCACCAGTTTTATCTTGTAAAGCATCCAACCTCTCTCCTCTCTCTGCCACCTTGTTGATATTATCCCTCATAATTCCAACGGTATCATCAATCTGTGCTTGAATCGCTTGAGTTCTCGCATCTCCAGGTGCTTTAGCTCCAGTTCCTCCTCCTGAAGGACCTGGGCCACCTCCTGGTGCATTTGGGTTTGAGCCAGGGATATAAGGATCGTAGGGTTCAGACCTGGAGTGAGAAGGAGAAAGAGGGGGGATTAGTGGGTTCGGCTCTGTTGTGGAATAGGAGGGATTGCTTCGTCTGCACCTCAGAGACTGCTCAGAGGGTGATACCCAATCCCTACTAGTGCCCACTGATCCTACTATGCTGCTCCCTCATTCCTCAGATTGCGTGTTGTCCCATTCGATTTGATCAAGCCACCACGTTCCCCCTCCTCTTCTCTTGTCCCTCTCTACAGGAAGCAGTGACTGCGTGGACTTACATATCTTCGAATGCAGAAGTACTTGGGTGGTTATCAGAGTAAGGACGAGCCACGGTGGATGAGTCGAACGGAGAGGCGGTGAAAGGTAAGAAATTGGAATTTCGCAATTCGTATTCAAGGGATTAGGTCAATTTCGACATTACTGCGAAGCACAATCGTTCGTTTGCTAGACGATGGAGAACGACGAGTCGGATCACTCTCGGTTAGCACGGAGGGGAAGAAGATGGACTGTTCGCAACGAAGAACGAAATCTTTCATTCGTTTTGGTTCGCAGGCTCTCTTCGTCTCTCGAGAAGACCAAGGCGGGAGTAGCATGTCAATAACAGGATATATCTTCTCAAAGAGATAGATGAAATAAATGAAGGATTCAAGGAGTGCAAGAGTGAGCTCAAAAAGTTGCGAACCGATTTCCGTCGTTTTCGTTTGCAAAATCTTGATTGTAGATCTTTCGTTGACGGTGAGTGAGCGAGTGCTGCCACGGATGACTCTGTTTAGTCAACGATGAACGATTAGCTCTGTGACAGATCGGAATAGGGGAGAGTCTGTTACATTATGGTCAGGAGGAGAAAGACCAGGTTCGTTCGGAGCGAGAGAACGATGGTACCATTCGAGACCTCTCGATATCTACTCCAGCACTCGTCAGTAATCACACCGATGGATGTAATGACTAAGACGCACAGGAAAAGCGTTACGATTCGGATCGATTTGGGGTTCGAGGAAGGGCGGAGGAGGAGGAGGGTGGATGAGATCATCTATAGCGAGACCACGAACTGGTGATTGCGTTCTGTGTTCAAGAGGAGAGCTATGAGGAGGAGAAGGCGGCGGCGGGGACCAGAGCTTTGGGATCAATGGATCCTGCGAGGAAGAAGAGTTTCAGATGTCTCGACTTCGCACGATAAATCGGCAGAGCACTCACCCCAATCCTCCAAGGTTGACAAAGACCGTCACTCTGCTTGACGATACGGAAGACGACGAGCACTGACTTGATCAACTTTCTGTCTTCCCATATCTGGAGTCGCAAGATCGAAATGTGAGGAGTCGATGGTGAACCTTTGTGCCTCTCCTCCTCGATGTTCGGCATTCCGGGAAGCTGCAACCATGTTTCGGTGGGATGTAGAGCTACAATACGTCAAGTTAGCGTTGAGGGAATATATCGAACGGAGGAAAACATGAAATCTCACCGGAGTTATCGGAGTAGGGGTTGTACGGCTCGTCGAAAGCTCTCAACCAGCGCACCATTTCCTTTCGTGCGTGACTGGATGTGAGATAGTTCGGCTGCGCGGTTGCACAACGAGGAAAGCAGAATTCTCGCGCGAGGTTTCGTTCCTGATTGTCGACAGGATTTTTCCAGACGACCGACGTGTTCCATTTCACCCCAACGTTCCAATCTTTGTCGACAAGTTGTTGCTTGTCTTTGTTTCGTGGTACGATCGGGTTCGAACGGACAAAGGCGTCTGGCATTTTCGGGGAGTCGATCACAACGCTGACTGGACCCTTCGGCGCAGTTCCATTGACACGGTAAAAAGCATGCTCAGCGAAGCCGCTAACGTTGAATATCTCCTCGACTTTATAGTCTGTTGACAAAACGGATCGAGGCTTAACCTCGGTAATAGAACGAAAGGGAAGTCAGGCTTACATTCACGCTCCTGCGGCATCAATTGCCCTAGCTGAATCTGGGGCGACATGGGCGAAGTGTGGTTGCCTGGCTTGTCGCCAATGCGTCTTCGCCAGAACTTCCAGAATTTCGCGATTCTTGCACAGATATCCGCCTCGGATCCTGGTCCCATCGCGTCTCGTGTCTTGTTAATCGGTTACTGTGAGACTGCGCGAATACGCGGCGCCAGAGGTAGGGAAAGGTACGAGAGTGAAGAGAGGGTTGCAAAGGGGATTCGAAGGAAAGTCGAAGATGCGGTAAAAGACGAGCACCGCGGATGGTCCGAAGCTATTCACTTTCATCCACGAGAGTGGTCAATGGAGCTCTCCCACGAGAGCAGAGACACCGAAACGGACGAGTCGAGAAAGAAGTTGTCGAGCTCGAGCTCGAGAGACTCATCAAATCCATCGAAAGGGTACAAGCAGCACATTGAGTCCAAGCAGCGAATAGATTGCCGTCATTGTCAACTCAAGTAACTCGTCAAGAGAGGCTGAAGTGGAACCCGAGACCAACATTTGAAAACGATAGTAAAATTCTCACAAAGATCCGCACTCGAGAATCACCTACTTCATTCCCTGATCTCCATCTGATGAAACATTCCGATTCCCACTCGTAAGCCAGAAGCAGCGATACCGTCGATTCGGAGATCTGCGAATCGATCTTCGAGAGCACTTCTTGCGAAATCTTGACCGTAGACCTTTCGCTGTCGGTGATTGAGCGAGTGCTGATGTCGGTGATCCTATTGACACATACTCTCTTGTCAGTCTTGATTGAAGGAGAGGTAGAAAGGGAAAAGAAAGGCTGACTATCGGGGGAAGATGCACAGGAGAAGAAGGACGAGACGAAAGAGGAGGAGGGGGAGGCGGAAACAGACGGGATCGATAGTCTGCTAGATTCTGTAGTGAGGCGACTTCAAATCAGTATCGAATAAGCCCGCTGTTGAAAGAGAGGGGAGGAGACACTCACGCAAGATCCTCGCGAGGTTTGTTGAGAAGACTGAAAGTGCGGTTCGCGAGGTTGAGGTGATAGCAACGAGTGTACATCAATCCGTCGATGCTGTAGGTATTGAGGCACCGGTAGATGAGGCACTGGGTCCAATGCGACGAGTGGACGAGGCGTAGGCTATCAGAGAATAAGTTTTAGTTTCGACCAAGTCGCGAAGAGTGCGAAAGGTGCTTTGCTCACCTGTCTACGCCACGGACGGGGGCCATTTACATCCTGTACAACTTTGAACGTGACACGTATCGACTTGATCGTTTGCAGCTCGAGTTGAGAATCGTCGATGATGGACAGTCGAAGTCGAGAAATCAGGGAAGTGCTTGGAGAACCTTTCGCTCTCTCTTCTGGTAGGTTTGGGTCACCTGGCAATTGTTCCCAGTAATCTTTCACTCCTCGGTCAGCTGGCAAAGAAAATGACAAATTCAGCACGACGAAACAGACTAAAAGAACGAGCTATCTCGAGATTCGAAACTTACGGAATGCAGAGTAAGGATGAAACGCCCTGTCAAAGTTACGTATCCAGCGATTCATAGATGGCTCGGGGTCTCCACTTGTGGCGCAGGAAGGCTGGAGAACCATACACCTCGGGAAACAGAACGACTTTGCGAGTGGTTCTGTCGATTTATCCGTTCTTCGCCAGATTGGATGCTTCTGTCGCACTCCTGCCTCCTCCCACTGCTCATCGCTCCTGCGCTGTGCTTCGACTTTGCGTCGGTGACGAGGGGCGGAACGAGCGAAAGCCAGAGGTATTTGAGCGCTGTCGATGATGAGTTGTCCTCCTTCCGGTGGCACATCAAGGTGCTGATAGAAACCCTCTACTACGAACCCTGACACAGTATATTCTTCTTCGCGATCGTGACCTGCAGAAACCAAGGTATCTGTCAGATTTTGGTTCGTGGAAGAAATGAGAGAGGCTCACTCTGAGGGGTATCAGCTGAAGGATGTTCGCGTTCTATGTCAATCTGGAACGGGGAGAGATCTGATTCGCTTGGTATGCAGCTAACTCGCTGGAGCCACCAAGTATAGAATCTGCGGATCCTCGATTCGACGTCCTTGGGCGATCCCACTCCAGCGAGTGGGAGACTCGGAGGGCGCCAATGAGAATGATATTCTGCTTGTTGTGTATGATAGAAAGGAAGCATATGTGTGGACAAGAGAGGAGAAAGTCAGAATTCGAATAGAGCAGATTCGGTAAGAGACGAAATGCCGCGGATTGTCTGAAGCTATTGATCCACGAGAGTAATCAGTGGGAGGAAAGTGGTCCACGAGAGTGGAGAAGGAGAAACTGAAACGAACCGAGTCGAGTGCGAGAATCTCAACAGCGACTGAACTCGATAAGCATCAAAACTGTCTTCCCTCGGTTTCCTCGAGCTACTTGGCGGAAACGATGAGTGCGAGAAGTAGGTTGAGAGAGTTGGAAGAAAGGACGTACGGAACGAAATGAGAATAGCCGAGTCGAAATGCAGACGAAACGCTGACCACCCGAAGCTCTCCCAATGCTTTGCCGAGAAACATCGACTCGCAGCATCATCTCACGTGCCTTCCATCCCTCCCATCTCCTTCGTCAAGAGAGAAGAGAAAGAGAAAGAAAAGGAAGACGAACAGTTTTGAAAGCCAATAGTAAAGAATTTTTTTCACACAAAAAAAGACTGAGAAACCCCCACTTCTACTCCCCTTCCCCGATTCAGTTCCTTAGACGATCAAACTCGCAATTTTCTTCTCGACTTCCTCGGCTGATGAGATTCCTTCTAATGAAACTTGTTTCTCTACTCCTCGTTCTGCAGCACTCATAAGAAACCAGTACGTTAGCGAAACATTCTCAGGAGAGGAAATCTGATCGATGCCTGAGAGATGGAGAGGAGGAAAGGGAGGGAGGTACGGCTCCTGGACGATCAGGTTATCGAATTCGACGCCTCTGCCCGCACTTCTTGCCTTCACTCCCTCCCTTTCTCCACAATTTAGCCCAACTGTACATCCTCAATTTGCTATCCCTCTATCTTCATTCTCCCTCCTCTTCATGCGCTCTCTCCCACGGGCCTCGCGTATCCTTTTCGACATTCTGCGAACTTCTTCCTCTCCCTTACATACCCCCTGCCCTCCCCTACCTTCCGCTATTCGCGCGAACCAACGGATTGTACGGTGCAGAATGAGAGTTGCTTACCGAACCTCGCGAAAGCTCTCGCTGGAGTCCCCTGTGCCTCTCTGATCAGAATTGGTAAATCCGGGTTCGCTTTCTTGACGTGAGGATAAGATGACTTGATGAATTGTCTATTATAGAGCTCTCAAACGTGTTCGGAGGGTTCGAGGGGAGGGGAGGGAGAGGAGAGAGAAGGGGATGAAATTCGAGAGGGAGGTTGTGAATCGGACAGGAAGGCAAGGGAGTTGTGAGGAATTTGCAGGTGGTAAGAAGGAGTTGGAGGTAGTTGTAGGAGGTATAGAGAAGGTAGTAGAGCGAG
>Ga0308160_10000987_pt1 | contig 44441 bp, 49 predicted proteins | sample PhyFR1_FD_201036 | JGI IMG/M metagenome (GOLD analysis project Ga0308160, IMG submission 201036) | Phyllosphere microbial communities from UC Gill Tract Community Farm, Albany, California, United States - DLSLF.R1 | ecosystem: Host-associated > Plants > Phyllosphere > Unclassified | place: USA... | reverse complement strand
GCTGATGGTTGGACGGACCTCGACCAGGTTCATGTTGGGCATGACGGCCTTGACCTCGCGGATGACCTTGGCCTTGGCCGAGGCGTCAAACGACTCGAGCTTGACGGCAAAGAGCGTCTTCTCGACCGGCTTCTCCTGCCGAGGCCGAAGGGCGGGGCGCGGAGGGGGGGGGGGAAGAGCGGAAAGGGAGGCGCATCGGGGCCGGTCAGCACGGGCCCTAGGCAGCCCTGAGCCCTTCGAGCGCCCAGGCTGGAGGCTGGGTGCCGCGGAAGGAAGGTTCCCCCCTTTCCCCCCCTCCCCCCAAACCTACACCGCCCGTCAATTGCAAAGACCGTCCCCCTCTCGGGTTCTCGCTCTCCACTAGCGCACCGGCGGAGGGGCGGAGGAAGGCGGCGAGCGAGCGAGCGAAGCGAAGGGGGGGACGGACCTCTGGCTCGGCCTCGGCGGCAGGGGCAGCGGCGGCGGCCGGGCCGGCCCCGGCGGCGGGCATGGCAATCTCGGTGATGTTGAGCTTCTCCTGCTCGGCTCGGACCCGCGGACGGGACGGACGGAGCGGGGGGGGGGAGGGAGCGAGGCCACCCAGGAAGGGAAGGGGGGGGGGTCGGGCCGATGACGGAGCTCGGTCAGCGGTCGGCAGCCTTACAACGGGCGGGTAGGCGAGGGAAGGGCGAGGGAGGGCGGGCGGGCGAGTGAGAAGGCGGAGGAGGAGGAGGAGGGCGAGGAGAGGCGATGCGGACCTTGAGCGCGGCGACGAGGTCGGCCGCCTCGAGCAGCGTGAGCGTCGAGATCGAGTCGACGATCGAGTCGATCTTCTGGGGTGCGGCCGCTCCTCCTCCTCCGGCTCGGCTGACCGACGAGCGCGCAAAGGACCTTGAGCTGGACGGGGGTGGGTGTTGCGGCAGGGTGGGTTTCTTTCAGTGCGAGTCGGAGGAGGAGGAAGGGAGGGGACGGGACGGGACGGGACGGACGACGACGAGGCGAGGCCGAGCGGCCGGGCGAGGGACGAGAGCGGCCGGGCGGCGGCGCGGAGCGAGGTCTGGCCCAGAGAGCGAGCGAGCCGCTCGTTCAGCACGCACACACCCAGAGAGACAGACAGGAGCCATCTCCTCAGTGGTCGCTCGGGACGTACGAGGGACATGGCTTTCGGAAGTCGGGGCGTGGGCAGAGACGGTCGTGGTCGGTCGGTCGGTCGGTCGGTCAGGGCGGCCTGTCGGTCGGGGGCGAAAAGGGCGCTAACCCTAAGTCGGACCACCGCGCGCGCGCGCGATCTCTCAGCGACTACCAACCCTCCTCCTCCTCTTAACCCCACCCACCCCCTTCCGACGGATGGACGACGACGACGACGCCATCAAGCAGGCCGTCCGAGGCTGGTCGTCCGGCGGCCGCGAGAGCCTGTCCGTCCCCCTCACGGCTGCTCCTGCTCGACCTGGCGCGTGTGTGGGGTGCGCGCCGCCGTCGCTGACCCCTCTGCGCGCTCCTCCCGCCCCCCCCCTTCGGCGCCCTACCGTCTCCTTCGCCTCGTCTCGCTCACTCGCAGCCAGCAGCGCCTCGCCGAGCTCAACGGCAGCAGCAGCAGACGTAGCAGCAGCAGCAGCAGCAGCAGTAGCGGTCGATCGACCGTCGTCGAGGCCTACCAGGTCCTCCAGGCGCTCCTCCCAGCCGCCTACCCGACCGTCCCTCCCGCCGAGCTCGCGACGCTCCTCACCGACGCGCTGCTCGCCGCGAGCGACGCCGACTTTGGCTCGATCCTCGCCAACACGCTCGCCACGGTCGACACGGCGCTCGACGAGCAGCAGCAGCGGCTCCTCCTCCTCGCGACGACCACCCCCTCGTCCGCCGCCGCCGCCGCCGGCCGGGCAGCGGCCGAGGCCGACCGAGCGGCCTGGACGGCCTTCCTCCGGGCGCTCTGGGCGACCGGCCGCCTGCCGGCCGGCTGGCTCGACCGCTTCGACTATGGCATGCTCGAGCGGATCGGCCTCAGCCGGTCGTCGGCCGACCTCCTCACCCGGCGCAACACCCGGGCCCTGACCGTCAAGTTGTCCGTCGCCCCCCCCCCCCCCCCCTTGGCCCGGTCTTGCCCCTGCCTTCCGATCGCGTCCCAAGAGCTGATGGACTCCCCTCCCCCCTCCCTTCACCTCGCCCCTCCGTTTGCCTCGCGCCAGCTACTCGCTTCGCAAGTTCAACCTCCTGCGCGAGAGCTCAGAGGGCTACTCGCTTCTCCTCGTCCTCCTCCACAGCGAGGAGCACCTCGGCCCGGGCAAGGACCCGGCGACCGGCTGGGACGTCGAATGTGCGCAGCCCTTCCTCCTCCCAAGAATCTATCCCTCCGCCCCCCGTTCCCTCCCTCCCACCTCCACTCGTCTCGCCGCGAACGGGTAGCCTCGGGTCAACCGGGATCGACCAGATCGGCTCCGTCCGTCGCTGCTCCGTCGCTGGCGGCGCCCTCGCTCGTCGCGTCAAGAGGAGGACTACGCATCCATCCGAATCCCCCCTTCCCAACCCCCACCCCTCTCCGCTATTCCCTCCTCGTGTTGGCCGTCCGACTGACCCGCCGCCGAAAACGTCGCGCGTTCCACCCATCCGCCCCTCCAGCCGCCGACGTCCAAGCCCGGCGCGCGCAACGCCTCTGGGAGAAGCTCCAGTCGGTCGTCGGCTTCTTCGAGCTCGACCCGAACCGGACGCTCGACGTCGTCCTCGACGCCTTCCTCCCTCACCTCCTCACCCACCACCGCTTCTTCCTCGCCCTCCTCGCCTGCTCGCCCTGGGCCGCTCCCGCCCCGATGGCCTCCCCCTCCTCCTCCTCTTCCGCCGCCGCCGCCGCCGACGTCAACGCGCCCGGGCAAGATCTCGCCGGCGAGCGCGGCCGGGCCGTCGTCGCCCAGATCCTCGGCTTCAAGTTCCGCTTCTACCAAGGCCAGGAGGTCCTGCGCGAGGGCAAGACGACGCCGAGCGAGCTCTACCTGCTCGCCGGGCTCCTCATCCGCGAGGGCGTCGTCCGGCTGCGCGAGCTCTGGCCGCATCTCTCGCCGGCCGAGGCCGAGGTCGACCGGCTCGAAGCCCGATGGCGGTCGGCCGTCAATGACAAGGCGCGCTCGTCGCGGGGCAACGCCATGCTCGCCGCGGCGGCCGCGCTCGACGACGACGACGGCGATGACGTCGGTAAGCCGCCGAGAGCAGGCGGCAGCAGCAGCAGCGGCGGCGGCGGCGGCGGCGGCGGGGCGGCTGAGCCGCCGGCCGGCCTGCCCGCCGCGGCGCTGGCGCTGCCCGAGCAGAAGCTGCCGCTCGTGCACGCCCTCCTCGTCGTCGGCGCCCACGGCCAGGCGGCCCACCTGCTCGGCCGGCTGCCGCACCTCGTCCAGGCCGACCGGGCGATCGCCGACCTCGTCCTCCGCCAGCTCGAGCATGTCCTCCGGCCGCTCTTCGCCGCGCACCCCTCCACCCCGTCGCCGCCCGCGGGCGCGAACCGGCCAGGCCCCGGTGTCCCTAAGCCGGCGCCCAAGCTGACGCTCATCGCCCCCGAGCCGATCGCGAGCCGGTCGACCCGCTTCGTCGGCTTCTGCCCAGAGTGGGCGGCCGGCCTCGACCCGGTCGGCTCGCTCGACGCGCTCTTCCCGGCCGAGGGAAAGCCCATCGCCGATACGAGCGCGCTCGGCCTGCTCCGCCTGCTCGGCGCTCAGCTCAGTCGGCGCAAGGACATCCTCGTCCGCCTCGTTCGCCTCGGTCGGGCTGCCGTCGCCGAGGTCCGTCGTTGCCGCTCCCCCACCCACTCCCTTCCCCCCTCCCGCGCTTACTATCCCTCTTCCCTTTTCGCGCCCCCGATGGGCTGACCCTTAACCCCGGGATCAACAGGACCCGGACTGCAAGTCGCGCTGGAACGAGCTCCTCCGGCTGTCGTTCCTGCCGTCGCTCTCGCTCAGCGGCGGCTGCTGCTCGACCTCGCAGGAGATCTGGGCCCTCCTCGCCCTCTTTTCGGTCGAGACCCGCTACGGCATCTACGGCTTCTGGCGGGCCCAGTACGCAAGCTCGCTCCAGCTCAAGGTCCAGGGCGCCGCGGCCGAGCGCGACGCAAAGGCCGTCCTCCGGCGGGTGTCCAAGGACGACATCAAGCTCCATGCCCGGGCGCTCGGCAAGCTGTCGCATGCCGACCCGCTCGTCCTCTGGGCCGTCGTCCTCCGCCAGATCCAGTCGTACGAGAACCTCGTGAAGCCCGTCGTCGAGAGCGCGCGCTACATCACCCCGCTCGGGGCCGACACCATCGTCTTTATGCTGCTCGACGCCTTCTCCAACCCGGCCAAGGAGCGCACAAAGACGGACGGGACGAGCACCTCGCTCTGGCTCAAGGCGCTCGCCGCCTTTGCCGGCGAGCTCTGCCGGCGGCACGCGAGCCTGATCGACTGCCGGCCGATCCTCCACTACATCGCCAACCAGCTCCGGGCGGGCAACCCCAAGGACCTCGTCATCCTCCGCGAGCTCGTCTCGGCCATGGCGGCGGTCGACCCGCTCGCCAACCTGTCGGACAACCAGGTCGCCGCGATGGGCGGCGGCGCCGTCCTCCGGGCCGAGGCCGTCCACCCGACGGTGCCGACCGTCAAGCCGCCGGCGATGCCGGGCGCCGAGGTCCGAGCGGCCGAGATGGCCGTCGAGAAGCGCGGCGTCACCGGCCGGAGCGCGGCCCGGCTCGCCCAGAGCCTCCGCCAGGACGGCCTCGTCCTCCCGCTGCTCGTCGCCGTCGCCCAGGCCCGCGAGGCTTGCGTCTTTACCGTCCCAGAGGAGGAGGCCCACATGAAGCACCTCTCGAGCCTCTTTGACAACGTGCGTCGCAGCCGGCCCGGCCCCGGCATGGCCCCATCCCGATGTCTGCGTCGCTGACGCGCCCGCCTGCTCGCTCGTCCGCTCCTGTCGTCCCCACTCGCCAGTCGACCGAGGTCCTCTTCCAGTTTGTCGACTTCCTGCTGCAGCACATGCCGGCCGACGAGTACGCCGCGCTCGTGCCCTCGCTCTCGGTCCTGGCCGACACCTTTGGGCTCTCGCCCTCGCTCGCGTTCCACATCCTCCGGCCCAAGCTCGCGTCCGAGGTCCGCAAGGTCGACGCCGAGAAGGCTCGCGACGCCTCGCGCGCAAAGGAGGCCCGGCTCAAGCAGGAGATGATGGACCGCAAGCGGGCGGCAGCGAGCACGCCGCCGGTCGTCGTCGCCGCCGAGCCGGCGACTACGGGGACGACAGCCTCGGACGTGGTGCCGGTCGCTCAGGAGGCCGGTGCCACAACCGACTCGGTGGCTTCAACGGCGGTCACTGCTGTCGCGCCTGCGCCAGTCTCACCGACACTCCCCGCCAAGAGCACGGCCGCGGCGGTCAGCCTGCCTTTGTTTGTGCCGCCCTTGTCGGCCACAGCTGACTTTTAGACTCCCTTTCCCCCCTTTTGCTGCTTCCAGCCGCCGCAGGAAGGCAAATACCACCCAACGCTCAAACCCGTCATCCTCTCGGCGCTCAAGGTCATGGCCCCGCCGACCAAGACCCAGCTCGGGTGAGATTTCTCCTCAACCGTTCTCTGGACGTTCGCCCCTTGCTGATCCCGGCCCCAACCCTGGTCCAACTTTAGCGCTCCGTTCTTCGTCTCGTTCTGGCAGCTGGCGCCGTACGACCTCGAGGTGCCGATCAAGGCCTACCAGCGCGAGATCGACCGGCTCGAGCGCGCCAACGGCGACCTCGGCCGCTTCCCAGCCTCGGCTCAGACCGACCAATGGCGACGCGAGCGCGAGCTCCTGCAGACCAAGTCGCAGGCGCTCGTCAAGGAGCGCGACGCCCAGATGGAGGCCTATGCCGTCTCGAAGCGGCGGCTCAACATCGAGAGCGCCGTCTGGTTCAGGAGTGCGTCTTTCGCTGATCGGTGTCGGCGCCTAGGCGCTGCTTAGCTGACCCCGTGCTCTTCTTACCCCTTCTCGCAGAGGCGACCGACAGCAAGACGCTGCACGCCCAGATCTTCCAGCACTGCATCTTCCCCCGCGCGCTCCTGTCGCTCGCCGACGCCTCGTTCAGCGCCCGCTTCCTCCGGCTGATGCACAGCCTCGGGACGACCAACTTTGCGAGCATGTGGTTCCTGAACGACGTGGGTCCCTCGCTCGCTTCCGACCCCCCACTCCTGTCGCCAAGCGCTGACCCTTCGAGCCTCTTTCGAACAGTTTGTCTTCACCGAGTGGATCGCCCCGCTCGTCGCCTCCTTCACCGAGAACGAGGCCCGCAACTACGGTGCGTCCCCCGACGTGCAGCTCGCTCTCGGGCCTCTGAGCGTCATACTAACGGAACCCGGCAAACTCCCTCTCGCAGCCCGCTTTATGCACGATTGCCTCGAGGATATGTCAAGCTGGCGCATGGACGAGGCGAAGTTTAGCAAGGAGGCCCACGGCGAGGACCGGCTGCTGCCCGGCTTCCGGCTCAGCCGGGTCCACAACCTCAAGGATAAGCAGCCGCCGCTGACCAAGGACGGCCTCCTGCCTTGGACCGGCTTCCGTAAGGTGGCACACAAATGGAGCTCGCGCTTCGTGACCGTCAGTTCCAGCTGCCGCTGTGCGCTAGACATCGCTCGACACTGAACCTTCGCTTGCCCCCCCCCCTCCCCCGTCCCTTGCTTGCCCGTCGCCAGGCACTCGAGCTCTGCCTCGCCTCTGGCGAGTACATGCACATCAAGAATGTCGTCATCCTCCTGCAAAAGATCCTGCCCTTCTTCCCGCGCGAAAAGGGTCAGGGCGGGCAGGTCGAGGGGCTCATCAAGAACGCGATCGCCCAGGAGAAGCGCGAGGACCTCAAGCTGCTGCTCCAGTCGTGCGTTCGGCCGTGGACGAGGCTCGAAACGTCGGCCTCCAGTGCTGACCCCGTTCGCCCTACTCCCGCAGGTACTCCTCTCAGCTCGGTAAGCTCAAGCCGCAGTGGCTGCCGCAGGAGAAGCCAATGGCGGTGCGTTGAACTGCTTCTACGAGTCTCGCAGATGGACTGGGCTGACCGACGTTCCTGCCACCCTTAGATCAAAGTGGCAGCCATGTCGCCGACGCCGGTCGCGGCGGCCAGCAGCGCTGGCTCGACTGCCTCGAAGCCGGTGGCGGCTTCCTCCTCCGCGACTGCAGCCAAGGCCGAGGCAATGGACGTCGACGTCCCTGCAGCCTCCGCAGCTCCATCGAGCGCGCCAGCTCCGTCTGCGGCGACCGCACCTGCCTCGACGAATGGCTCGGCCGCCGTCTCAAAGGCGCCCACGCCTGCTCCCTCGGCCAACGGCGCGGGTACGCCGGCCAAGCCGCACGCCGTTAACCTCGAGGCCGAGTCATTGCGGGCGCGGCTAAGGGCGTCCGCGAGCGGCGCTGCTCTCAGCCAGGCTGCGCCCAAGCCCGCCGACCGTGCACCCGTCACCACGACGGGTGCCGGCCGGCCGCAGGCCGAGCCTTCGAGAGCTTCGGAGGGTGCTCGCGCGAACGGCGTCGCTCCGCCTGTCGCTCCCGCGGCCGACGCTGGCAACCGCGGACCTGCATCCCGCCCGATCTCGCCCACTCGCGGCAGCGATGTCGACCGCAACGGCCGGCCCCACGCGATGCCGGTCCGGCCCTCGATGTCGACCAACCCTTCGAGCTCGAGCGTCAACGGGGCCAAGGAAGGTAACCTACCGATCCGGCCCGGGCAAGGCGGATCCAGCTCGGCGCAGCAGTACCCGCCCCCGTTGTCTGCACCCAGCCGGCAGCCCTCGTCCAGCCTTAGCGATCGTCGGCCCGCCTCGCCTCCGCCCCCGCCGCCTCGCTCAGGACGACGGTCACCCTCGCCCGCCCGCGGTCCTCCTCGGCGATCGCCTTCGCCTGACGGCCGTTGCCGGCGTGCTGGTAGCGTTGAGAGCACCCGGTCGCGGCATTCGGCGAGCGCGAAGGATCGCGACGGCCGCTACGCCGAGACCGACAAGGAGCGCGCGGAGCGCAAGTCTCGCGAGCGCGACGATGACAGCCGACACCGCCGTATCGGCGACGACCGGGACCGGGACGACCGCAGCCGCTCCTCCCGAGGCGAGCGGCGTACGCGGGATCGCGACAGTCGCGACGGCCGTGACCGCGAGCGCGATCCGCGAGGCAAGGAGCGCGACCCGAGGGACGTCCGTGGCGACCGCAACGGCCGCCGCCCGTCGCCGGTGCGCGATACGCGCGGACCGAGAGATGACCGTGACCGCGATCGCGACCCCCGCGACCCGAAACGGGCTCGGCGAGAGGACGACGTGCGTACGGAGTCGTGCCCCGGGCCTCTGCGACCGAAGCTGACAAAGCTCTTGCCTGCGCCTGACAGCCAAGATCCGGCCTTGCGAGCGGCGCCAACTCGTCGACGAGACGCTCGCCATCGCCGGTCAACAACGGGCCGCAGCGCGATCTCCGGCGTGACCGTGATGCGGCTCCTCACATGGCGCCGCCGCCGCGTGGCCCGCCGCCCGGTCGGTCCGCCCTCCCCCCGCCGCCGCCGATGACCCGCGGGCGCGACCGGACTCCGCCGAGGCACGCCGACCGCGAGCGGGCGACGACTCCTCCGGCAGGCAGCCGAGGAGGGCCGCCGCCGTCGCGACCGGAACCGCCGCGAGCCGAGCCGAGCAAAGGCGGCCTCCTCGCGAGCAGGATGGGCATCGTTCCCACCGCTCCGCCCGCGTCGACCCAACCGGCTGCGTCTGCGCCTCCCCCAGCGGCTGAACGGCCTCCCCCGTCGGCCACAGCACCTGCCGTCGACGCGGCCGACTCAAAGAAACGGAGTGCGAGCCGTGCGTCCAAGTTCCGGCCTCTGATGACTCTGATTGCCTCGCAGCTGATCGATCTCCTCGACCCATCTCATGCCCGCTTCCAGAGCGCGACGACACGCCGCCCGGCCCGCCGCGGCGCATCATCCGGCGAGAGGGCAGGGATGGTCGATACGGCGCCATCAACGCTCACCTCGGCAGCGGCGGCAGGCGATGAAGCGAGTGCGCTCGCCTAGTGAGGACTGTGCTTCGTCGCATTTGCGTGATCTCATGGCGCTTATCTCGGTGTACGCGCTGACGCCGGGCTGAAGAAGCGCCAGAGCGTCGTTAAGGGTCATCAGATGGAGACGTCAGGCGCTACAGACTGGTAAGGACCTCTCAGAGTACGCGGAGGAGGGTGCCAGCCTCGACGCCAACCTCCTTCAATGTCGACCCATTGGCAGCACATCTTAAGGATCCGCCTTGCTTGTGGTGGACATAGCAGCCGCCGTGCTGCGCTCGCCAGCCGCGATGGCGCACCACCTCGATGATGACGAGGTTCACAAGACCAGAGCGTCAGTCAGAGGAGGGTGAGCGGCGGCGATAGGAGTACCGATGAGGAGGAGGAGCGTCAAATGTGCGGCAGCTCCCCGGTCTTTCGGTCGGTCAGACCGTCTGCACGAGCGCGCGCGGATGACCCCTCCTCGCATCTTTGACGCGACACCTCGACCGAGGCAGGAAAGTAGGCAGGCAGGACCATTCTATCGGTCGTGCTTGCCCTGGTTAATCTTGCGCTTCTTGACCTTCTTGGGCATCTTGGTCTTGCGCTTCTCGGCCGCCTCCTCCTTGGCCGCCTTCTTGCGCGCCTTCTTGACGTCGCGGTCCTCGTTGCGATGGCCCCGGAGCGGCTTTGGCGGCTTGTCGGCGCCCTCGACATCCGAGTCGCTCTCGCTGCCACTCGCCTCGTCGTCGTCCGAGCCCGAGTCGGAAGCCGAGCCGGCCTCCTCGTCAATGGCGTCGCCAACGCCGACGATGCCGACGCCGCCGGTCCGAACGTACTCAAGCGCGGTGCCCTCGCCGCGGTTGACGGCATCGACGTCGCGCTCCGGGTCGTAGACCTCGGCGAGCGAGCGAGGGATGTAGGTCGACTTGAAGATGAGGTCGTCCTGGGCGTCATCGAGGTCGCGCATGTCGGTCGGCAAGGCGGCCGAGAAGTGAGGCGCCCGTTTCGACTTGTTGGCGTGCTTGCCGCCGTTGCTGGCACTCGAGAACGCCTTGGACATCGAGGCGACCGGCTGGGCGCGCGTCGACTCGGGCGTGATGGCGGTCGACTTGAACTCCTCGACGAGCTCGACCTCGCCCTCCTCGACCGCGTCGGCCTCGGCCTCGTCATCCTCGTCGTCCTCCTCAGCGCCCCCAGCGCCGGCCTCGAGCCACTCGCCAAGGCACCGCTCCCACTCGACGTCCTCCCAGCGCCGCCTCTCGGCCTCGCGCGCTGTCTCGTCGTCGGCCGCAGCGGCGCTCGGCTCAAACTTGGCCTCGCCAACCGAGCCCCAGGTGACAAATTCAAATGCCCGACGGAGTCCGAGCACGCGGACCGAGCCCGACGAGCACTTGCGGAAGAAGGCGGCGATGTTCGTCAGGTCGGACCGGAGGAAGTCGTACGCGTGCGGGTGGTCGTGCTCGACCGACTGCGAGACGTCGATGATGTACATGTGCTGGAGGTGCCAGCTGCGGCAGTCACGCGGCGGCCGAGCAAGTCAGCGAGAGGAACCTCGCAGGCTGACGCGGAGAGAAGAGAGCCAGGACGTACAGGATGTTGTACTCGCTCAGGTCGGCATGGACGAGCCGGCAGACCTGGTACATCTTGCGAAGGGCGACCATGCACTCGGCGTACATCTCCTGCTTCTCCGGCAGCGACAGGTGCTTCTCGGCGTCCTTCAGCCGGAGCGAGGGCCTGCGGACGCGCAGAGACTGGGATCAGCACGGGAGCCCGGGGCACTCTTGATGGCGCGTCGGGCACGCACCAGCCGTCCGTGTCGCCGAGGAACTCCATTGCCAGCACATTCTCGCGGACCTCGAGTGAGCGCGGGCAGCGCACGCCGGCCGCCTCGAGCCGCTTCAGGTTGCGCATCTCCTTCTCGGCCCACACTAGCAAAGGGATGGGCAATAAAAAGTCAGCGTGGCCGATTGACGTCCGTTGGAAGCGAGAGGCACGACGCACTGCGAACCATCTTGCGCGGGTTCTTGCTCTGGCCGCCCTTGAAGCGGAACTCGCCGGTGATGTACTTTTCGCGGTCCTTGAAGACGAGGATGCTCGTCTTGAAGATTTTGAGTGCAATCTGCTTCGGCAGCGCCGGCGGGTTGGGGTTGTGCGCCGTCGGCACCGGCGGCGTCTCTGGCGGCCAGGCGTGATAGACATTGGCCTCCTTGCCGGTCGAGACGCAGCCCTCGACCTTGCCGACGAGCCCGCGGTTGATCATCTTGACGAGAACGAGCCGGGTCCGGGCGTCGAGCACCTGCTCGACCGTCGCCCGGTCCGACTTGTCCTTCTGATTTTGCCGGTCGGCCGCCGCCTTGGTGTTGATCGACGGCTGAGGCGTGTACGGCGCGAGGTTGATGAGGCGCGAGAGCCGCGTCTCCTGCTGGGCGGCCGACGAGGTCGACCCTCCGGCCGCAGCCTGGGACGACGATGACGAAGTGGCGGCCGGCGTTGGTCGCGAGCGGTTGATCGCCGGCAGCGGGGTCGACCGGATGGCTGCAGAAGAGTGCTTCTTGAGCTGGCCGCCGGCCGAGGAAGAGCCGGCGTGCGACGCGGCCGACGGAGCCGAGACGGCCGACTGGTACTGCTTCAGACGGTTGTACTGCTTGGAGAAGTCTGGCGTGACCGGGCACCGGAGGCGCAAAGCGTCAGCGCCAGTCATTCGGGTAAGGTGGAGGTGCGAGCTCGATCCAGCTGCCGCACGCACCCTTCTCATGACCGCCCCAGTCCTCGTCCTCGACGGCGCCGAGCTGAGCCCACTCCTCGTCCTCCTCGTCCTGGTTCCAGTCGTCGTCCTCGTCCTCGTCTTCCTCCTCCTCCTCGGCGTCGACGAGCTGGGCGTCCGGCTCGGGAGCGCCAGCTCCTAACAGAGGCGGAGCGGCCGGCGCCGAGTCGTCGTCCTCGGCGTCGGCAAAGGCATCGACGTCGTGAATATAGGCCGGCGGAGGTACCGGCGTGTTAGGCGCGGCGTACTCGGGCCGACTGCTGGCGGATGACATGGCGTTGCGGAGGTAGGCAAGGTTAAGGTCCAGGGGAACGTCCACCGAGGCCAGTCGTCGTCCGAGCGCCTGCGCGTGCGTCGAATGTTTGGTTCCGACCTCTATCGGAGGCAAAATCGCAGGCGGCGGCGACGACTGCGCTCGGCACGAGCCTCGCCCCTCGACCCTCCGACCTCAACGACTCCTTTGCACCTACCTCGACAAGCCTTCGTCCAGCATTCTTGAAGGCCATGTCCGGCACATCAGGCATCTCTCGGGCGCTCTTGCTTAAGTCACCGGCAACGCGGCCTTCGGCACTCCTCCCGCGCTTCCCCTGCCCGCCGCTCCACCTCGGCTCGCCAGAGACCGACCTCATCCACTCGACGCTGGCCTCGCCCCTTCCGGCTGGTTTCCTGCTCCTGCCCCGCTTCTTTGATTGGCCAGAGCAGCAGCTTCTCCTCTCGGCCGCGCTCGAGCGTCTCGAACGGTTAGGCGGCGTCCGGCGGCGGGCTGACGGTGCCAAGCGGAGGAGCACCAAAGCCGAGCTCCAGGCCCGGCGCGATCTCCTGCAGGGTCAAGGCCAGGGGCTCGAGGGCTGGTTCCGCGACGAGGCCGAGTATAACTTTCAGACGGTGTGTGACGAACGCTGCTCTATCCGTCCGTCCGCTAGGGGACCCCTGAGGACTGACCTTGCCATCATCACCTCGAGTGTCTCCTCCGCAGGGTCACATGGACTCTGTGACGCATCACTACCGAGAGGCAGCCCTGTCGTCACCAATACCTCCTGCAAGCTCCCACCCGGCCTTCTCGCCAACGCCGTCCGACCTCCTCGCGCGGCTCAACTTTCTGTTTCCCTTGCCGCCGAGTTCTGCCCAAGATGGTGACAGTGATTCACAGCCGACAGCGCCGCGCATCCAGACGCACTTGCTGCACCTCGCGCAGCTCGGCTGGATCGGTCCACACGTCGACAACAAGGAGTCGATGGGCGACGTTCTCGTCGGTGTCTGTCTCGGTGGCGAGCGCGTTTTGAGGCTCGAGCGAGCTGGCCTCGAAGGCGAGGAGAAGACGGCCGACGGCCGAGTCGACGTCCTGTTGGAAAGCGGGACCGTCTATGTCCAGAGGTCCGTGCAGAGTGAGGTGGTCTGTCCTTCGCCCCAGCCTCAGATTGCTGACGCACCAGTCGTTTTGAACCAGTGGCGAGGTCCGCAATGACTTTGAGCACTCGATCCTCCCGCCGCCTGAATCGCCCGATCACCCTGCGCACGATCCGCCGGTGTGGACGGTCGCTCCCCGGCAGCGCATGTCAATCATCCTACGCGACCTCCCTCCATCAACGGCCATCGTGCGTGTCTTCCCCCTACAGCCTCTCTCCTGAAGGCCTCCCGCTGCTTGATTGGAGAACAACTCGGCTGACTCGAATTCCTGCGTCTCCCCCTTCGTATTAGTCCAACATCACGACCGATCCTCTTTCGCCAGCGTTTTACAACCCGCTCGGAGAGTCCCTCCCGCTCGCGCACGACCCGCTCTCGGTAGACGACGAGCTTTTCCTCACCCTCTCGCCCAAGGCGGCCGCCGTTGCCCAGCGCGAGACTCAGGAAGCGCTTGACCCGGTCCGGGAGCAGTACTACGTCCCGCCCTCGCAGCGGGACGCGAGCTACGCCCGTCGGACGCGCGACGGCGCGACGATCTCGGGCCACGAGCGCATCAAGGCCGGCATGCGCAACCGCAAGTGGGGTGGCAAGTAGCGCTAAGGCAAGGGGCGGGTGAGGCGCACTCGTCCGGGTCGACGCACAGCACGCTGTCTTCATGACCCTCACACTGCACCCCCGTGTTCCATGCGCACCAAGGGAGAGGGCGTCTTCTGCAGACTGGTGTCAATGGGGGTCGCTGGGGTTGGAAAGCTCACCCGTTGCTGGGTCGAGAGAATTGGTCCTCCGCGGCGACGGCCTCCTCCGGCCGGCCGACGACGCGTGGGGCTGCAGGGCCATCTCGAAAGAGGGTCGGACACACGACGCTTCCGTCGCCTCTCCTCGTCTTTCTCGCCGATTTTGTCCTCGGGCCTCGCACAACGGATGCTCGTACCTCCCTTCCTCCTCACCCTTTTCTCGTACTTTTCGGCCAGCATGACCGCCGTCCCTCCCCAGGCCGACCGGCGCGACCACGCATCGTTCGCCTCGCCCTCGCTCGTCCAGAGCGAGCACCTCCACCTCGACTGGACCGTCAACTGGGCCGAGCAGACCATCTCGGGCTCGGTCCGGCACCTGATGGTCGTCAAGGAGGCCGGACTCGACCAGGTCGTTCTCGATTGCCGCGACCTCGCCGTCAGCAAGGTTGTCGTCGGCGAGACCGAGGTCAAGGTGCGTGCGGTTCTGGCCCTGCGAGTCAGCAACGACGCCAGGCCGTGAGCTGACCCGACCCCTCTTCACTCTTCAGGACTGGACGGTCGGCGAGCGGCACGAGGTCCTCGGCTCTGCCTTGACGATCCCTCTCAGCTCGAAGCCGGCCGAGGGCGACAAGCTCAACATCACCGTTTCGTACGCGACGAGCCCGTCATCGTCGGCCCTCGGCTGGCTCTCTGCCGAGCAAACCAAGGGCGGCGCACACCCCTACCTCTACTCGCAGTCGCAGGCGATCCACGGCCGTTCGCTTATCCCTTCGCAGGACACGCCCGGCGTCAAGGCGACCTACACCGCCTCGATCCGCTCGACCCTTCCTGTCCTCATGTCGGCCCGCCGGGTCTCGCCCGCGCCGTCTGCCACGCACGAGGTCGGCAAGTCGGTCGTCTACACCTACCAGCAGGACGTCGCCATCCCCTCGTACCTCGTTGCCATCGCCTCGGGAAACCTTGCTCACCGGGCATTCGCCGAGCCCGAGGGCAAGAGCTGGCGGACCGGCACCTGGACCGAGCCTGAGGCGCTCGACGCCGTCCACTGGGAATTCTCGGCCGATACGAACAAGCGAGTCTCTACAGCCGCCCTCAGAGCTGGTCCTTCATCCACTGACCACGAGCTGCCCGCTCAGGTTCATTGAGGTCGCCGAGAACATCACCGGCTACAGCTACGAGCAGTGGGGCACCTACGACATCCTCCTCCTCCCGCCGAGCTTCCCGTGCGTTGATTATTGCCTCGAGCCAGAACGATTTGTTGGGCGATCTGGAGCTGAACCGCTTTTTGAGGCCTCAAAACAGATACGGCGGCATGGAGGTGCGCCTGCCCGCGTTCTGACCGATTGCGGCTGGTGAGATGGCTGACACGGACGCTCGCCCGCCAGAATGCTTGCCTGACCTTTGCCACGCCAACTCTTATCGCCGGCGACCGCAGGTAGGGCAAACTCGCGCAGCCCTGGCCCGACTAGCGACTGACACGACTGACAATTTCCGTGACTGCCGTCCGCATCAGTCTTGTCGACGTCGTCGCGCACGAGATCAGCCACAGCTGGTTCGGCAACCTTGTCGGTGCGTTCCCACGCCTACGCCGTGCCGAAAGCTAGCCACAGCGTCTGACTTGCTCCCGATCGCGCTCGGCAGGCTGCGCGACGTGGTCTCACTTCTGGCTGAATGAGAGCTGGACGGTACGTGGAGGCTTTACTTCCACGCTGCTCACATCGGCTGACCTGTCTTCGAGGCGGCTTGCAGACGTACCTTGAGCGGCTGCTCATGCGCGCCGTCCACGGCGAGGGTGCTCGTGGCTCATCGTTCACGATCGGCCGGAAGGCCATGAAGGACTCGCTGCGCGAGTTCAAAGAGCAGGGCAAGGACCGCTACATGCGGCTCGTCGTTCCGTACGGGGCCGGAGAGGACCCCGAGTGCGTCTCTCGCTCGCATGCAGTCTAAAAAGCGAAAGCTCCAAGCTGACCATCGCCGTTAAATATAAATCCACAGCGACGCTTTCTCTTCCATCCCCTACAGTGCGTCCGGCTCTTCTCATGTCTTGATGTGTCAGACATGCTAATCTTCATCCGCGACTGCAGACGGTGGCTCGAACCTGCTTCTTCACCTCGGTTCGTCCTGCCGAGCACAGTCCCTCGCCCGGTCACCGATCTGATGCCCATTCGCTTTCGCCTCTCCACAGAGCAGACCCTCGGCGGCCTTGAGGCCTTTACGCCCTACATCCAGTCCTACGTCGCCACCTTTGCCGGTCAGGCTATCACGACGCAGCAGTGGCTCGACCACCTGTACGCCTTCTGGCGCGATGCCGGCGGCGAGGATGCCGTCAAGAAGCTTGACGGCGTCGACTTCGACGCCTGGCTGCACGGAGAGGCCCTCGACATTCCGGTCGATGTCAAATACGACACCTCGCTGGTCGACCAGGTGCGTTCGCGTGATCGAGTTTCCGGCCAGAGGGCGTGACTGACCACTGACGCCTCGGGCAATGGTCGCTGTTGCAGGCTTACGAGCTGGCGTCCGCTTGGACTGAGGCCTCCAAGGCCTCGTCCTTTGGTCGCTTCAAGAAGGCCGACCTCAAGCCGCTCATCACCGACCAGATTGTCGTCTTCCTCGAGAAGCTCGAGGTCGACCGCGCGCTGAGCGTCGAGGCTGTAAAGGCGATGGACGACGTCTACGGCCTGTCGACGGCTGGTAATGCCGAGCTCAGCTGGCGCTTCTTCCAGGTGAGCGCGGGAGGCAAGGGCAGTCGTCATGAGACCGCGACGTTGGCTGACACGAGCGCATCTTTCGTCAACAGATTGCCCTCGGCACCGGTCCTGCGTACGCCGAGAAGGCCGCCGCCTGGGTGACAGACAAAGGTCGCATGAAGTTTGCCCGGACGACGTATCGCTCGCTGAACGCGGTCGACGCCGAGCTCGCCAAGAAGACGTTCCTCGACCACGCGGGTTTCTACCGTGCGTGTCTGATCCTCCTCTTTTCGCCGTCGACGCCGCGGCGGTTGCTGATATTGAAGCCGGCCGCTCCTTCCAGACCCCATCGCCCGCCGCATGATCGCTAAGGATCTCAACCTCGAGCTCTGAGAGGCGCCCCTGGATCGATGGCTCTCAGCGTCACGTATCTTGCGGCTTTCAGGAAGTAAAATCGTGAGGGGAAAAGAGTACGTTCAATCGATCGCTAAGTAATTGCTACAGCAAGGGATGATGGAGGCGCAGAGGCGCGGAGAGGGAGAGGAGGCATCAAAGGGCATGACAGGCGTCGAGGGCAGAGGAGTCGGACAAGGCGTGAGGCAGACGGGTGGGCAAACGAGGAGATGTGGAGGTTTAGTCGAGGGGCTCGACCTTGAGGTCGTCCTCGTCCTCGTCGAAGCCGTCGTCCGACTCGTCCGTATCCATCATCTCAACCGATGGCGTGTGGTTCTGGGCGATGACGATCCGGTTGGCGGGAAGGTCGGCGCTAATCCGGGCCGTCTCCTTCTCCCGGACCGATCCATCGAGGACCATGCGCGAGAGTGGGAAGAGGATCTCGCGCTGGATGACGCGGTTAAGTGGCCGGGCGCCGTACTGGGGCGAGAAGCCGGCGGCGGCGAGCCACTCGCGCGCGGCGTCGTCGACCTCGATCCGGATCTGCTTGCTCGACTTGAGCCGCTGCTCGACCTCGCGCAGCCGGATGTCGACCACCTTGGCCATGTCGGACCGCGAGAGGCCGCGGAAGATGATCGTCTCGTCAAGCCGGTTGCTGGAGAGTAGAAGCGCGGGAAGCGGGTGAGGGTCAGTATCTTGAAGAGGTAGCGGGACAATCGGCCTGTTGGCAGCAGGACGCACATGAACTCGGGCGGGAAGTGGGCCTGGACGGCGCCGGTGACGAGCGCGCGCGTCTCGGCCTTGACCGGACCCTCACCGACCTCGTTCAGGTAGGCGGCGCCGAGGTTGGAGGTGAAGAGAATGATGGTGTTCTTGAAGTCGACCTTGCGCTGGAGAGAGGGGAGATAGAGGTCAGCTTCGGCTCTTCGAGTCGATCAATGACGCAGGCGGCGAGCCGACTTACGCCCTTGCCGTCGGTAAGATGGCCCTCGTCGAGGACCTGGAGGAAGACGGTGACAAACTCGCGGCATGCCTTCTCGATCTCGTCGACAAGAATCTGCGAAAGGGAGCAGTTGCGGTCGATCAGCGATCGGCTTTCAAGGGCAAAGAAACGGAGCGGACGTCGGACGCACGAGAGTGTAAGGCTTGCGGCGGACGAGCTCGGTCAGCTGGCCACCACTCTCGAAGCCGACGTAGCCGGGCGGGGCGCCGATAAGCCGGGCGATGGAGTGCTTTTCAGAGTACTCGCTCGAGTCGATGCGGACCATGGCGTCGCGCTGCAGAAGAGGTGAGATGGCGCGTCAGCAGACGAGCGACGGTGAGCCAGGTGGTGGTGACCTGCGAGAGACGTACCGAGTTGAACATGGCCTCGGCGAGCGTCTTGGCGAGGAGCGTCTTGCCCGTGCCGGACGGTCCGCACAGCAGGAATGAGGCGATCGGCCGGTTCTTCTCGCCGAGGCCGGACCGATTGAGGCGGACGGCATTCGAGACGGCCTTGACGGCCTCGGGCTGGCCGACGAGCGAGCGCGAGAGGATCTTCTCCATTTGGAGCAGCTTCTGCTTCTCGGTCGACATCAGCCGGCCGGTTGGGATCGCCGTCCAGCGGGCGACGACCTCGGCAATGTCGGTCTCGGTCACGATGTTGGTCTCGGCCACCTCGCCCGCGCTCTCCTTCTCGGCCTTGCGGGCTTCGAGGTCGGCCAACCGCTTCTGGAGGTCCGGGATGGCGTAGAACTTGAGGTCGGCAGCCGTCTCGAGGTCCTGCCGCCGCTCGGCGTCGAGCACCTTGGACTTGAGCGTGTCGATCTTCTGCCGGACGTCGTTGATCTCGTTGCCGCGCGACTTTTCGGCCTCGTACTGGGCCCGCATCGGCGTCAGCTGGTCCTCGATGTCCTGGAGGGCCTTCTTGGCCGCCTCGAGCCGCTGCTTCGAGACCTCGTCCTTCTCGCGCTCGAGCGCGTGGATCTCGATCCCGACCTCGAGCTTCTTGCGCTCGAGGTTGTCGAGCGCCTCGGGCCGCGTCTCGCGCGCAATCTTGACGCTGCTCGCCGCCTCGTCAACGAGGTCGATCGCGCTGTCGGGCAGCCGTCGCTGCGTGAGGTACTGCTTGGCGAGCTGGGCGGCAAGGACGAGCGCGCCATCAAGGATGCGGACGCCGTGGTGGACCGAATACTTCTCGGAGATACCGCGGAGGATGGCCTGTGGGAGGGCAAGTGTGAAGAGTAAGGCGTCAGACGTCAGATGGAAGAAAGTAGATCGAAAGCCGGGTAGGACGTACGACGGTCGCTGGGACCGAGGGCTCGTTGACGAGTACCTGGGCAAAGCGGCGCTCGAAAGCCGAGTCCTTCTCGATATGTTCGCGGTACTCGTTGAGGGTCGTCGCACCGATGAGGCGAAGCTTGCCGCGAGCGAGAAGCGGCTTGAGTCTGTGGGCAGTGGGGCGAACGACGAGGCGAGGACCGGTCAGTTTCACTTTTTGACCTCAAAGGGCGGAATGCTCGACCGAGATGGAGGGGAGACTCACAGGTTGGCGGCGTCCATGCCGCTATCGCCCTTTCCTGCCATGATCAAATGCAGCTCATCACAGAAGAGGATGATCGACTCGCCCGCCTCTTGCGCCTTCTCGATGTCGTTCATGACGCCCTTGACGCGCTCCTCGTACTCGCCCTTGTACTTGGCGCCGGCCATGAGCGCGCCGATGTCGAGCGCGAGCACCTTGCCCATCAGCGAAGCGGGGACGTCCCGCGAGACGATGCGCTGAGCGAGGCCCTCGACGACCGCCGTCTTGCCGACACCGGGCTCGCCGATCAGGACCGGGTTCGACTTGGTCCGGCGGCACATGATGCGGATCATCCGCCGGATCTCATCGTCGCGGCCGATGACGGGGTCGAGCTTGCCCTCCTCGGCGAGGGCCGTCAGGTCGCTGCAATACTTTTGGAGGAACTCGCCCTCGCCTGAGAGACCGCCCGCCCGGTCGGCGTCCTTCGAGTCCATGCGCTTGCCCGCCCGGAGCGCCTGGAGGGCGTCGAGCAGCGGCTTGACCGGCAGCTTGAGCGAGGCGAGGATCGGCTGAATGGTCGAGTGCTGGAGGAGTGGCGGGAGGAGGTGTATCGGCGAGAGGTGCGTGTCGTTCTGTAAAGAGGGGCCAGGGATCGTTAGCTTTCCGATCTCGTCACCGCCGAGGGTCCCGGTCGAAGCGCACGCACCTGCGTCTTCATCAGCTCCTGGCCGTCACGGAGGATCTTGGAAAGCGGGCCGATCGAGACGTCCTCCGGCGGCGGATCCTGGGCCGGCAGCTTGACGATGGCTTTTTGGAGCGCCCGCTGGAAGGCGACCGGGTCGCCGCCGACTTGGTTGATGACCTGCCACAGGAGAGACTGCTGGCCGGCCGGCGAGCCGTCGGTCGAGCCGTTTGCATTCGGGCTCTGATTCGGGTCCGAGAGGAGCGTGAGGGCGAGGTGGACCGGGTAGACCTGGGACGAGTTGTACGACTTGGCGACCTGGTGGATGTTCGGAGGGAGGGCGCGGCAGGGGTCAGCTGAACGGCCGGGCAAGGGTTAGCAGGCCGGAGGCCGAGCTCGGCGAGGGGGGCCAGGAACGTACCTGGATGGCCGACGAGATCGCGGCTTGTGAGAGGGTGGTAAACTGGAAGTCTGCCATGCTGCTACTACGAGCGAGTGAAGGGGCGTGTGTGTGTGTGTGAGTAACTGGAGGGCGAAGCCAGAGAGGGACGAGATGGACGACGCTTTAAGGGTCGAAGGTCGGAGGGCGCTCGCGGAGGACGGTCGCGGTGACGCGCCGAGCGAATGCCAGGCTCTGCGAGCGCGTCCGCGAAGGCTCTCGAAGGCCGACTTTACGGGTCCGTCACCCGCCCCGGGCGTAGGAGGCTTTGTCAGCAGGCCGAGCAGGCCAGGGCAGCCGAACTTAATTGCCGACAAGGCGAACGCCACCTCGCCTCTGCGCATGTCCTGCGCGCGCGGGGCAGAAGCTCACGGCCTTGCAGTCATCAATGTGCAAGCGGTACGAAATCCGAGAAGAAAAGCGATTATGGACCGGAGCAAAGCGAGGATTACGAGCCAGTGATCAGGAGCGCCCGTAGGAAACGGGAAGGGAAGGGGCGGGAGCGGACGATGCCTCGCCGCAGGCGGCGACACAGCTCGACCGGACAGGCAAGACACGGCCTGAGCGAGAAGCGCCTCAGTCGGCATACCTGAGGAGGAGCAGCGGGTCAGCATAAAGCAAAGGGGGCGAGCCGAGCAGCACGCCAGGCGAGGGGGCGACGCACAGGACGAGCTTGTCGGTCCTGCTCATCCAGTCGAGCAGGTCGCGGTCGTCCTCAATCCCCCGGTTGGCGCCCTTGCCACTGCCGACGCTGTCGCGGAAGCTGAGCACGCGCCGGCCACCGCCGAGCCGGTCCTGGACCTTCTGGCTGAGCTGGTCAAACGTCACGTTGGGCGGGACCCGGATCGCCATGACGTCGTCGGTCGACGAGTCGTAGATCTTGATCTTCTTGTAGGCCGCTGCCGGCCCGCCGCCGTGGTGGCCGCCGGAGCCAGAGCCGGTCGAGCCGCCCGTCAAGGGGCCGGGCGTCATCGGCGACAGGCCCGAGCCGAGGACGCCGTTGCCGCCGGCATTGGACCCCCAAGAGGAGGAGACGGCCGACGGCAGCCCGCCCGAGGCATAGTCGTTGGACGGCGGCCGTTGCGAAGCCAGCCCGTTCGAAGAGGCCGAATGGGGCGCCCGCCGGATGTTGGTGTCGATCGGCGGCAGAGGCGAGGCGGTCCGACCGTGGCCGCCGCCGCCGTGGCTGCTTCCCGCCGACTGCGAGAGCGTCTGGCTCGGACCTCGCTGGAGCTGCTGCTGCTGGCTGGCCGAGCGCGAGTGATGCCGCTGATGTGAGCCACCGCTGGCGCGGTGGTCGTTGTCGCCGTCGCCTCCAAGGCCAAGGTTGTCCATGCTGTCCTCAAGGTCGACGAGCGGCTCCTGGTTGCGCTCGGCCTCGAGCTCGCGCTCGGCCACCTCGCGCGCGATCGGGCTGTTGCCGTCCGACTTCCCGGCGTAGAAGAAGGACCGGACGAGCGGGCTCGAGAGCACATAGTCGGCCCGGATCCGGTGGAGGGCGATTAGGAAGCGGATGTAGGCGTCGAGCTCGGACCGGCGATCGTGCGTGATGGCATCGTCGACCTCGTCGAGCGGGCCCGGCATGTAGGGCAGGATCCGTCGCGGCGGCGGCGCCGACGGGTTGGCCGGATCGATTCGGCCGGCCTCGGCCGGGAACGTATCGAGCAGGTCGATCTGGAAGCGGTAGAAGTGGTCGTAGGTCCGGAAGAGGATGAGACGCGAAGCCTTCTCGGCCGGGTTGTCTGGCAGGAAGACGGCGTGGATCCGGAAGAAGTATTCCTCCCGGCCTTCGACCTTCTCCTGGTGGAACGAGACAACGCAGGCCGAAGAAAAGGTGCCCGGCGGGAGCATGCCTTCCTCGAGGTCGGATTGGATCGAGCGCGACAGCGAGGGCTGCTGGCCGTGGTGATGCGAGGAAGATGGGCCGCGCTGATGCTGCTGCTGATGCTGGTGCTGCACCGGCGCTGGCGCGTACGGCTGAGCCGACGGCTGACGTTGGTGCTGGCCGTGATACTGCTCGCTCGAGCCGCGGGACTGCTGCGATTGCCGCTGCTGCTGCTGTGGCGGCTGCTGGGCCGAGGGGTGCGCAGCATACGGGCTGTTGGTGACGCCCTGCGACGGCGCGCCGTCGTCGAGCCGGCCAAGCGGGATCGTCGAGCTCGCGTACGACTGCGTCTTCTCCCGCCACTCCTTGACGTCGGGCAGGGCCGACTCGCGTAGCAGTCGCGGCACGTCTGCGTGCGGCAAGCCGGTCGCCGGATCGAGGATCTCGACAAAAGAGACCGGGATCAAGCCCGGCTTGGAGACAGTCACGATCTTCTTGGCGACGAACCTGGCGGGGAGTGCGAGCAACCGAGCTGTTAGCAAGGAAGGACGAGCGTCGCAGGGCCGAAGACAAGGGGCGCCGCACCAATCCTCGGTTGAGATGGCCTGAATCAGTACCGGCTCGTCCTTGAGCGCGCTCAGCTCGTCGTCGCGCTCAGCGACGAAGTCGTACATCATCTTGCCGTAGAGCCTGCGCAGGGAGGTTCCCGAGGCAGCGGTCAGCGAGCAGGCTCCGGCGCTCTCGTGCGATCGTCGGAACGTACTCCTTCCGCGGCGCAGCCTTGGCAGCAGGTGACCGGGACGGGCCAGAGTGCTGCGAGCCCGTCGGGCTTTGAACGCTGAGACGAGCGGATGGTAAGGGATCAATGGCCAAGCTCGAGCGGCGGGCTCGTCGCGTGAGGAGACGCACCTGCTTCGGCTCTCGGAGATGGAGCCTTTGCTGCCATGTGTGCCCGAGCGGCCGAACTCCTCGAACTTGGCCTTCGAGACGAGCCCTCGGGCGTTCGACATTGTGTCTGGGCGAGAAGATGGGACCAAGGGTCAGTGAGCGAGCTTCGGTCTTGCCGGCGGCGTAAGTGGCTCAGCTGCCACTCACTCAACGCCTCGTAGTAGCCCGGCCCGCCGTTCGGGTCGTCCCGCTCGCCGACGACGTAGAAGAAGTCGCCCTTGCTAAAGGGCAGCTCCTGAGGGCTCGTGCTGACATGGCTTTCCTTGGCCCGGATGACCTTCTTGGGCGGCTGGATCGAGGCCGTCGGCTTGGAGAGCGTCGTCGGGAGGCCGGTTCCGTGTGAGGCGGCGGGGCTGTCCTTGGACTTGTCGCCGAGCGACCTGCGGAAGCTCTTCATGGCGTGAAATTGGAGGGCGAGCGTTGACTCGGCTGGATGGCCGCTGCTTGGAGAGAGAGTTGGAAGGGGGTGGCGCTCGAGAGGAAGGGTCTGGGGGAGGTCGAGCTGCGAGAGCTGGTGCGACGAGGCGGGCCGGCCGGTCGATCAGGCGAGAAGGAGCTCTAGTCCAATGTCGGCGCCTGGCCTCGATCCGACGGGCTGGGCAGACGAGCGAGAGCCGCGCTGGTGCGAGTGCGTGTCGGTAGCTTGAAGCGTCTGGCGCGAGGGCGAGAGAGGCGAGCGATGGCGATGGGGTCGGAGGGAGCCAGCCAGCCAGCCTCGGCCTGTCACGAGCCCAGCTCGGCTGGCCGACCCGCCAGGCGCGCGAGAGGCGAGGCCGAAGCGAGACAGCAGCGCGCGCGTGCGTCGTCGACCGCACTTGGTCCTTTTGTCGGCGACCCCGCGGCCGGAACACGGGCAGCCTTTCGGATCGCCACCCTGCGACAGCTAGAGAGAGAAAACATGCATGATGGGTCGGTGTGACAGGGTACAATGGGTCAAACTACAAACGGAAACCGTGCCGGACGCAGGCTGAGACGCGAGCCGCAGGCGTTAGAAGAGGAGGGCGAGCAAACCGCCGTCGACCTCCTCCTGCTCGCGGTCCTCACGCTCGCCGCCGAGCCGACGCTGGGCCTCTTCCTCCTCGGCCCAGTCGACGCGCTCCTCGCGCTCAAGCACCCGGCGCCAGTAGTCGCGCTCGGGCGCGCCGGGCAGGCCATCCGGGACCAGGCGTCGCGGCTGGCCCGCGTCCGCGTCGACTGAGTCAGGCTCAGCTGGTGCACGCGCGGTGAGCGCCTCCGAGAGCGCGCGCATCGCAGTCTCGCGCTGGCGGATGAGTCGCCGGCGGTAGGCCTCAAGCGGTGGGACGATCGAGCAGACAAGGAGGAACGGCGGAAGAAGCAGCGGTTTGAGGATCGAGGGTCGCGGGAGGCCGGCCGCGCGACGGCGGGCCGATGTCGGCGGTGGCGAGAGCCGCAGCCGGTCGGTCTCGGTCTGGAGGCCGACGGCGAGGAGGGCGTGGAAAGGAGTCGGCGCCGAGGGCAGCCGGTACCTCGGCAGCGGACGCAGCGGCCGATCGGGATCCGTCGAGTCGGTCTCGAGCCCATTCGAGTTCGTGGCGGCTGTGGAAGGCACCACGGGCGGCGCAGGCTGGAGTCGGCGGTAGCCCTTCCAGGCCTCCCAAAGCCAGACGGCGGTGAGGCCCGCAGCCCAGAGACAGCTGTCGAGCCATCCGTCGTCCTGAGTAAAGATGTACCACACTGGTAGCGAGGCGACGAGCCAAGAGCTGGATCAGAAGCCTGACGAGGAGGGAAAGCTCCGCATGCGATTCGACGCACCGACGACGTATTTGATCAGGTTCATCGCCAGGAGGGTCATAATGACCGCCACCTGGTTGCGGTTGGCGGCCGTCGGTACCGTCGGCGTCGGAGTCGGCAGAGCAGCCACCGTTGCAGGTGGCGACGGGAGCGGGCCCGGCGGGTTCGCGCGCAAGAGGGCCTCGAGCAGTGTGAGCCGGGTCGTAAACATCAAGTAGCGCTGGATCGTGTACTGCTCCTCGGCCGACAAGGTCGCCAGCGGCGGGATAGCGAGCGCGAAGGGCTGGCCGCTGTGAAGACGAATGATGAGGAGGATGGGTCAGCCCTCCCTGTCTGCGGCGCGCAGTGTGGGTCTTGGCAACACTTACTCCACCTCGACCTCAAGCTCCTGCCCCCCGGGCTGGACCCACTCGTCGAGCCGCCGGCAGGCATCCATGGCGTCCCCTAGCGCGCTCTCGATGCCGACGGCATCCATCGTCTGCCGGACGAGGGCCTTGGCGTACGACAGGCTGACGAGCGGGGCGGGCTGCTGGCCCTCCCAGCTGAGCCGCGGCGCGGCCCGCATCTCGCGCAGGGCGTCCTCGGCGAGGTACGAGTAGAGCGAGAGGGCGTCGGCCACGGCATGGAAGTACGACAAGGGCTGCGTTGTCGAGGATGGCGGCACAGTCGAGGTCGATGGGCCGGCGGGGAGCTGGGTCGGAGCTGCGGCCGACGCGGGCTCCTGCGCTGGCGGCGATGCCGAGGAGGCGGCGCCGGCAGCAGCTGGAAGGTGGACCGGTCGACCGTCGAGCCCGAGCAGGGTCGAAGAAGACGACGACGACGCTGCGGGGCTGTTCGCTGCATGCGACGGTGCAGCTGGCGCCTGTTGTTTGCCAGGCCGAAGGACGAGGTGGATGAGGTGCGGCCCATGCTCCTCGGCCCGAACGGCGTCGCCGCCGAGGACGTCGAGCACCGTCTCGCCGTCGCGCAGGAGCCGGCCGCCGCGGACGAGCCGGATGTCGCCCACGGCGGGCGCGGCGGGGTGCAGGCTCGAGATCTGCGACCGGATGTGCGTGATCGAGTCGGTCGGTTCGGCCGTGATCTGCAGCGGCGACCGGCCGGCGGACGAGTCGAGCAGCTGGAGCAGGACGACCATCGGAGCGAGGCGCGGCGGGCGGGCGGCGGAGAAGGGGTGGAGGTGGAGAAGGGCTAGGCGGCCGAGGATTCTTGAGCGGGGGAACCGGTTCGGACGGATGTGAGAGATACAATGCTCAGGACGATACTGTCGAGCTGTCGACCTTCTAAGGTGACGTGGGTGGATGTCGGTGAGAGGCAGGGGACGTGAGCTGGCAAGGGGGACGAGGTCGGTCGGTCGTCGTGCGCCGGAAGCCGCGTCACGCCAGCCCCGCGCAGCAGGCCCGACAGCCGCGGTCGCAGAGATCTCGGCAAGAAAAGAGAGAGGGGTTGCGCATGGGTATCGCAAGGAGGGCAGGAGAAAAGCAGAGGATGAAAGAGTGCGGTCTGGTACGAAGAAGCTAGTCTGGAGAGGGATCGAGATGGGTTGCGCTGAAATGTCCCGAGAAGAGGCGTGGACCGAGTTGTGAGCGAGCGGAGGGAGGGCATCGAATGTGGGTCCAAGTGTCGACGGAGCTGCTACCGGATAGGTGTCGAAAGGCGGTCTGAGGACACGAAGAGACCGGGTTGCATGGATGTCAGCCGACAGCCGCTTCTGCAAGGAGCAAATGGGTACCCATACTGGCCATGCAGGCCGTTGCGTCGCTGCTTGACCGGCGGCGTCGGCCGGCTGGCCAAAGCGTTGCTGGCAAAGGTGTTCTCCTTCCCGCCGACAGAAAGAGCCGGCGAAGACGGCAACATCTTGGGCGGCAGGGATGACGAGCGCGACGGGCGGCCGAGAAGGAGCTTGGCCGGCAGGGACTTCTTGACGCGCAGCGGCGGGGTCGGCGAATCGAGCGTCGAAACCGTTGACGAAGGACTGGAGAGGTGCGCTGTGGGGACGTTGCCGTCCGAGAGGTCACAGAAAGTCGCCCGGGCGAACTCAACTCGGCCGGGGGAGGGCGACAGACCCGACGAGCGCGTAAACTTGCCCAGGCGCTCTCTTGGTGAGAGCGGCGTCGCAGGCGTCCTTGGCGACAAGTCGGCGGGTGCCGTCCGGCTGCTCTCGCAGTCGCTCTCGCTGGCGAGAGTGAAACAGCTTCCCTCGGTCGAATCGTAGTCGGAAGCCCAGTCGAGCAGGACCGGCTCGAGCAGACCACGGCCTTCGTCCTCGCCGAGCGCGAGCAGCGATGCCAGGAGCGGCGTCAGGTCGGTCTGCAGGGTACCTGAGTCGACGGAAGTGTCGTCCCTTGGCGTCGACATAAGCGGCGTCTTAACGTATCTCAGGCCGACAGGCAGCGGAGAGGCCGGCAACTCGTCCGAGGGCTGGGCGGACGAGACTGCGGGGCTCGGAGGGCAGCCGCTGTCAGTCGCCTGGCCATCGCCCCCCGGACGAAGCAGCTCGTCCTGAGCGGCCGCGAAGCGCGACCCAGAGAGCGCGATGTGGGCCGGCGGAGTGACCGAGATCCAGGGCGTCGGTGCCGGTGCGGTCTGGAAGTGGAGGAGCCATGTTTCAGCGGGCGAGGCTGCGGGATAGGAGAAACTGATCAGTGGCTGGTCGAGGTAAGCCTCTGCATGCACGGCGACCCCATACCTGGCGACGTGGGTTCGAAGTTGCAGGCGTGCTCAGTGGCCGCTGGAGCGCGACGCTTGGGCGTCGAGCCGACGTCACGCAGCGCGCAGGCGAGCTCGCCCTCGAACGAGCCGACTCGCTCGAGGCTGACGTCGTCGAGCCAACCATGGTCGGACGGCTGGTCGAGCTCTGTCCGAGCGCTCGGGATGCTCTGGGCAGCCGGACCCGTCGGAGATGGAAGGGCGGCGAAGGGGTCCTCGTCGACGCCCAGGCTAGGCAACAACACTGGCGACCAGAGCATGCGCGAGGAGCGGCGGTTGCTCGACGGGACGGAAAGGTGGCCGCCCTCGCTCGAGCTCCGTCGACGTGGGCCAAGGGAGCCAAATGAGCTCGTCGAGAAGGTCGAGTCGGCCGGCGACTTGGCCGAAGGATCGGGCCGGCCCCAAGACGAGAACGACGGCTTGCGGAAGAGCGAGAGCAACGGCGGCCGTGGGCGACGCCGCGGGGCGTGGGTGGTGGTGTCGATCTGGACCACAGTGGCGGACAGACAGCTCTCTGCGTAGCCAAGGGACGTGCTCGGCCGGGGTGGGCAAGCGACGTCCGCTTGAAGGTTGAGATTTGAGAAGGAGCGCGAGAAGCGGTTGGCAGGCATGACGACCGAGGGGATCGCGGTTCGTGTTGCTCTGGGCGCGGACGCGCCGAGCAAGAGAGCGGTGAGGAGAGACGAAGGGCTTGATGAGCAAGCGAGGTTGGAGAGTGTGCGAGAAGAGCGCTTAGCGGCTGCGGATGGGAAGAGGGAGCGTGGAAAGAGAAGGCGAGTGGGCAGAACGGGAGGCAGGGCGGGAACTAGGTCGACGCTGGTGGTTGGCGGGCCAGCAGCAGTCGCAGAACCCGAGCAGGCGCTCCCTCGGACAGCGCGCCCTGCCTCGCCGCATGTTGTGAAGGCCGAAAGGGGCGTGTTGTGTGTCGGAGAAGTGCCTCTCAATCCGAAACGCGTTCGTCGGCCTCAGGTGCGGCAAATCGCGACGCCGACCGCTGCGAGGTGCGTCCAGGATGAGGACGCGGACGAGTCTGCTCAAAGGACGTCAGCGCGCTCGGGTCATCTGTGAGAGAAGTGTCAGACGGCTTAGATGGTTCGGAAGGTTCAATCCAGCACCCAGGAGGAATCCAGCACCGAGGAGGGAGCGCGCAGGCACCATCAGCGCAGCCCATCCAAAGCAGCCAGCCCACGAAGCCCGGGCTATTGTGTCCGAGTAAGCCATTCCTCATCACCGCTTCTCTTCTAGAAAGCCGTACTGCCGTCGAATGCGCCGCAACGTCTCCTCTCTCGTCTCGATTAGGGCTGGCCGGTCGGCCTCGTCGTCGCCGTCGAGCCGGGCCGTGCGCCGGGCCGTCGCCGGGCACGGAAGGACGACGGTCGCAAGCGAGCCGACAAACGTCAGGGAGAAGAGCAACGACAGCGTCGACCGGTGCGAGAGCGAGAAGAGCGTGTGCAGAAGCGGCGCCATGGTCCCTAAGTGCTGTCCTTTGGAGGTGAGCTTTTGCAGAGGCAGGTCCAGGTGCGGGTCGCGGTCAGCCTCGGCCGACAGGCACGGCGCGCCTGGGTCGCCGAACAGGCACGCACCTCCCCCCGCTGGAGGCCGAGCTTGCCAGGCGATGACGGAGCTGGAGCCGGTCGCTAGCGCCACGCTAGCTTGATAGAAGCGATCGTGACTTGCGATCTCGAGGCTGGGGTGTGAGCGACAGGGCGTTTGCAGTGGCGGTATAGGGCTCGAGAGCATGGCCGGAACCGACTCGAGCACCAGCCTCGCGCTCGGTCCGCTGCACCTTGACGTCGACCCGCTCACGCCTTGCTCTCGAGGCCGTCTCACTCCGCGCTCCTTCGGCTCGCATTCAACGTCGCATCGCACGCCCCGTACCTGGCATGGCAGGCCCGCAACCTCCGCCACCGCCGGTCCCAAACCGGGACCTCCTTCTCCGGCTCTCGTACACGCAGCAGGCGGCGACGTACCTGCACCTCGCCCAGCACGCCCAAGACACCGAGGCCTCCGGCTCGGGGCAGGCTTCGGCTGACGCTGGCATCTCCAGCAAGGGCAAGCAGCCTGCTCGAGTCGAGGCGGACGAGAGCGCCTCCTTCTCGAGCGGCAGCAAGCGTCGCCGGGGTCGCAAGGCCAAGCAGCATGGCGCGCCCGGCTCGCTCGCCCGCCTCGCCCGGTCGCTAGCGAGCGACATCCCTCGCGTCACGTCCCACAACAAGATCCGGCTGTGCGTCTACATTCTGAGCCCATGCGTGCGATGTCTGATGCGCAGGCTGATCACTAGAGCTCTGCGTCAATCTGCACCAGGGACCCGACCTTCAAGCGGGCGCTTTGCAGGACGTGTCACACGGTCCTCCTGCCCGGTCTCACCGCTCAGGTCGTCACACGTCGTGCGTCCCTCAGCACCCCCAATCAGTGTATCGTGCTTCGCAAGCTGACCGAGCATCAATCCAGCGTCGCGCACGCACGGCCACGCCGTCGCATCGACCTGCGCGCACTGCTCGACGACCAAGACCCTGCCCCGGCCGCCGCTCTACCCGCTGCCTCTACCGATCGAGGAGCTGCTCGCGCCTATCCCGAATAAGACGAAAGGGAAGCGGAGGGCGCGGCTTGGCTTACCGGTCGCCGCCGAGGCGCAGACGGCCGACGTGTCGGCGGCTTCCTCGATGCCGCCTTCCTCCCTGATGCCGCCTTCGACCCTCTCGCCCGCCTACTCGCCTCCGGAACAGAGCTACTCTCCAGCCACTCCAGTCTTTTCTCAGACAAGTCCAGCTCACACAAATCTGGGATATTCGCCGACGAGCCCAACTTACGTCCTAGCGAGCCCAGCTTTCTCACTCGAGACCCCTGTTTTCTCACCGTTGTCTTCGTCGAGCTCTCTGGCGATGCCGGCCGCCTATGCCGCCCTCGCCGCTGGGCCCTCGATCAACTCGCCAGACGCCAACGCGCTGGCACCACCGTCGCTGGTCCTGCCAGCGCTGCCGCCGCCGCCGCCAGCCCGGTCCGTGCGGTCCTCGCAGCCAGAAGCCGCCCCGACCCTGCGCTACAACAAACGCGAGCGCCGGCAGATGCGCCTGCTCGCCCGCCGGTCGACCATCACCGAGGAGGACCGCGCCAAGGGCGAGCGCTTCAAGCATGGCAAGCGGCGGCCGGGCGGCGCTCCCGCTGGTTACGGTACCGGCGGCGGGCTCGACATTCTGAGCGAGCGCGAGGGCGTCGGCCATTGGCGGCAGGAGGGTCAGCAAGGCGGCTGGAAGGCGATCTGATGCCGGTCGACACCTGTGTTGGAACCGGCAGCCCGAGCGTCCATGCGGCTTGTCATCAGCCCGTCTGTGTAAGCGCTGCGCATCATGCCTCCTGAACGAGGCGTCGTTGGCCCTCGCGGTCCCTCGCGCGAGTGGAGCGTGCAGCAAAACAAGCCCCGCCGGTGTCGACCGCCGGAGCCTGCGCGCGGAGAGATCTGACGCTCGATGTCCGACGCGTCCTCAATGAAACTCCCGTCGGCCGCACCGCCCCTTGCTGCTGACCGATGGGCCTCGGTCGAAAGGCAGAGAAAGCCTGGTCGTCTCGACAGGGCTTCGGCCATCGGTCATCGGGCGAAAAGAGCATGAGCTTGCATGCCAAGTGAAGGTTGCAGGAGCGTCGGATGCGGGCGCGAGCTGGCCGAAGCATGTCGAGCTCAAAGAGGGCCGAGCTGAGCTCGATCAGATCGTCTCCCTTCCCTCATCTCACCCCCATTTTCTCTCTCCCAGTCCCCGCAACCAGCCCGCTGCTCGCTCCATGTCCGCCTACAAGAACATTGCCATCCTCGGCGTACGTGCTGGCCGCGTCTCCCTCCTCTGGCTCGACTCGAACGAGCGCGCGGTGCTGCGCCTCGGCTCTCGCTGACGACCGCTTCTCCTTCGCCCTTCGCTCGCAGGCTTCTGGCAACGTCGGCAAGCCCATCCTTAAGGCCCTGCTCGATGCTGGCCAGTTTGAGGTGACGGTACTTTCGCGCAAGGAGTCTAACGCAACCTTCCCGACCGGCGCCAAGGTCGTCAAGACCGACTTCTCGGCCGACTCGCTGGCCGACCTCTTCCGCGGCCAGGACGTCGTCATCTCGACCGTCACGACCCAGGCCGTCGATGAGCAGATCAAGTTCATCGATGCCGCTCTCAAAGCGGGCGTCAAGCGCTTCATCACGAGCGACGTGCGTCTTCTTTGTCGCGAGTAAGCTACTCGGGTTGGGGCAGTCCGAACTGACCTGCTCTGCCGCTCCCGGCTTGTCGTGCTCGCCAGTTCGGCTCCGACGTCGAGAACCCCAAGAACGTCGAGGCCATCCCCTTCACCCAGGCCAAGGTCGATGTCGTCGACTACCTTCGTAAGAAGGAGTCCCAGGGCCTCAGCTGGTCGGCTGTCGTGACCGGGGCCTTTACTGAGATGGTGCGTGCCCTGCACAGCTAGCACGTGCCCATGCCCTTGCTCGCCTGCTAACGCAGCAGGCGGTTCCACCGCCCGTGCCTCATAGGGTCTCACCACCGGTCTCCTCGGCTTCCAGCTCAAGGAGCGCAAAGCCCGCATCTACGACTCGGGCGACTACAAGACGACGACGACGACCTATGTACGTCATCACCCTCGCCGCCTGCCCTTCGCATTCTCTGACTGAGGACGTATCAACAGGCCAACATCGGCCAGTCGGTCGTCGGCATCCTTTCCAAGCCGGATGAGACGGCCAACCGTTACGTCCACATCGCTTCGTTTGTCGTCTCGCAGAACGAGCTGCTCGCCGTGATCGAGAAGGTCGTCGGCGAAAAGTTCACCGTCGAGCGCTCGACGACCGAAGAGCTCAAGGCCGGCGAGCCGGGCGTGATGGAGGTCCTGGCCTACGGCACCTTCAGCGAGGGCAAGGCCGGCGACTATGCGCTCCGTAAGAACGACTCGGAGCTGCTCGGGCTCGAGAAGGAGGACCTCGAGACGGTCATCCGCGGGGTCTGCGAGGGCCTCGAGTGATGTCTCGCGAGTCAACCCTCGTGACTCCCAGCCCGTCAGGACCTGTATTCCGACCTCTGCCCGCTCTGGTCCCCTCGTGGCCTGTTGCTTATAGCCATCATCTTGCTCAATATCCTCGGGAGCTAGAGCGAGCGTCGGCTGTGCAGATTGCTTCCGCGCGGCTGAGCGGGCGGCTGACTGCCCCTGCCAGACCTCCAAGCGCGGGTTCGAGGCCAGAGAGTGGACCTGGGCCGCATAAGATCGACAAGCGACAGAGCCCTTTCAGCTCGCCAGCCCGAGACGCTCTCCTCCAAGAAGCCGTCCGGTGCCGCCCTCACCCGAGTCTACGAGCGGCTCCCTCCCGCGGCTCTTGGCGACCCGGAGGGCGCCCTCGAAGCGGCCCATGATGTGCCGGAGGCCGTCCATTTCGCTCTGGACGTCGATCATATCCTCGTCATCGGGTCCGCCAGCGAACCAGCCGACGACCCCAGCCTTGAAGTAGCCTGGGGGTCTCGAATGCGTCAGCGTCCGATTCAATATGGACCAGGATTGACTGGCACGCACCGACGTTGTCTCGATAGCCAACGAGCTCCTCCCGTACGTCCTCCATTCCGCGCCGGATGTCCCGCAGGCGACCGACAGTCTCGCCCGCGAGCTTCATGTCGCGCTTGACGATGTCGCGCCGGAAGACCGAGACGCCGCCGAATGCCTCGTCGCCGTCATCCCGTCCGCGCCGGCCGACGGCCTTCTTAGCCTGGCTCAAAAGCGGCGCCCAGAGCGGCTCGTCTGCGAGCTGCTCTTCGAGAGCGAGACGCTCGACTAAGAACTCCTCCTGGAGCTTGCCGCCCAGCGCTGACGCTCGCGAGGCAAGTGGGATCGTCCCCTCGACCGACTCCTGCAGGCTCGAGAGCGAGCTTGAAAGCTGACCGATGAGCTGCGTCAGCTGGCGCTGAAGGGCGAGCCGAGCCTGCTTGGTCGGGACAATGGCTGGCGATGCCGATGAGCCGCCGCTGGGGGAGCTCGGTGCTGGCGGCAGCGAGAGCTGCTGCAGCGACGTCTCGAGCACGGCAAACGAGTGGAGGATCCATGTGAACGAGTTGATTCCCTGCGAGTTGATACCGCTGGAGGATGATGGCGATAAGGCAGGCGTGAGTCATGCACTTTAACGAGAACCCGCCGACAACACGCACATGAGTTTGTCCTTCATGTCGCGCGTGAGGTCGCCGAGCTCAACGAGCTCGCTCGCAAGAACGTCCTTTCCCTCGAGCTTGCTTCCGCGCTTGACGCTCATCGCCAGCTCCCAGATCCTTCGACGTCGAACGAGGCCACGGTCAGCGACCGTGATCTGAAGTCAAAAGGGCTCACGCCGCACGACCCACTCGGTCTGGTGCAGGCCCCCGCCTGCGCCGCTCAGGTCGCTCATGCCGATGACGCTCTCGAAGATGTCGTTGGCCCTTGTGGCCTCGATCCGAAGCGAGTGGGCAAGCTTGCCGACATTGAGCGCCTTGCCGTCGGCGTCGGAGTTGGTGCCGGGCGGGCAGTAGATACCGAGGAGGCACGTGAGAGGCGTGATGGCCGAGAGCGGCGTGTAGGATAGCAGCGAGGAGACTGGTAGAAGTATTGGGTCGGTCAGCTCGTTGACTGCTCATATGAAGAGACGTGTCCGAATGTCGTTCAGGAGGTCACGCACTCGACGTCAGGCCTGCGAGGCCGTTCTGGAGCGACCGCCAGCCGAGCAGCGCGGCACCAAGCGCGATGCCGAGGACGAGGAGCGGAGCCCAGGCCCATCCAAGCATCATCAGGGTTGGTCTGATAAGGACGATCCGGAAGAGACTGATCAGGGTCGAGAGCGCCGAAAGGACAGCCGAGAGGGCTGCACTGATGCCCGCGTCGAGGCTGTCGAGTAGCGTCGGCGAGGGCGTCGGCTGACGGGCGGCGGGTGAGCTGGCAGCCTTCTTTGGCGTAGAGGGTCGTGCCATCCGGCCAGCTCGAAAAGCGACCGAGCCTGCGGGAGTAGATCCAAGCGCGGACGGCGAGCCAAAGGCGGCGAGAGGGTGGACCAAGGTCGTCTCGCCGTCATCGAGCTCGTCGGCAGCACGCGGCTCGAGGGTCGGTCGAAGCGGAGCCGTGGGAGCGGCCGGTGATGGCTTGGCCGCCGAACTCGAGGCCGCAGGACGGCTGGGCGTGGAAGGCGCCGAGGCCTGCTTGCTTTTCTTCTTTTGGCCCATCGGCGAGGACGTCGAACCGGGTGGTGCAGAGAGGAGACAGGCAGACAGGTGGTTGTTGGGAGGGCGAGAGCGACTGCGCGACGACGACGCGCGTCATCAGATCGCGCCCGTCTTCGTCCGCTGCTGCACGAGCGAGGACGGCTCGAACAGTAAGCCCGGATCCGAGACGAAGCGCACTCATGGTTCAGCGGCTCAATTCCAGCCGGGCCCGACGACAGGAGGAGATCGTTAAAGGTCATGCTCATGTAGGCGAGCAGCGAGAGAAGGAGAGACAGTGCCAAGAAGGAAGAAGAGGGGGGTCTGAAGAGTGAACACGGGGGAAGGGAAGCCTATCTACTTCTTGCCCTCGAACATCTTCTTGATGGCCTCAGAGCTGAACGACTTGGGGCGCTCGAGCGGCATGCCGAGGGCGCGGTCCCAGATGAGCTGCGAGGCGACACCAAAGGCGCGCGAGACACCGAACAGGACGGTGTAGAACGACTGCTCCTTGAAGCCGTAGTGGGTGAGGAGGACACCCGAGTGGGCGTCGACGTTGGGCCAGCTGGAGGAGAAGAGGCGGGGTCAGCCGACAGCTCGCAGGGCAGAGACCACGAGCGGAAAGAAGGGGCGACGAACGGGTTCTTGGCCTTGCCGGCCTTGAGGAGGATGTCGGGGACGAGCGTGTAGAGCTGGCCGACGAGCTTGAAGAGCTTGTCGTCGGGCAGGTGCTTGAGCGCGAACTCGCGCTGGGCCTGGTAGCGGGGGTCCGTCTTGCGGAGGACGGCGTGGCCGTAGCCGGGGATGACCTGGCCGCCGTTGAGCGTCTTCCAAACGTACTCAGAGACCTTCTCATCCGAGGCGTCGACGCCGATCTCAGCCTGCATCTTGGCGACCCAGTTAAGGACCTCCTGGTTGGCGAGGCCGTGGAGCGGGCCGGCGAGGCCGTTGAGGGCGGCGGCCATCGAGAGGAAGGGGTCCGAGAGGGCCGAACCGACGAGGTGGCCAGTGTGCGCAGAGACGTTGCCGCCCTCGTGGTCCGAGTGGATCGTAATGTAGAGCCGCATGAGCTCGACGAACTTCTCGTCGCCGCCAAAGCCGAGCTGGTTGCAAAGGTTCTGCGAGTAGTCGGCCTTGAGGTCGATCGCGGGCGGGTTCGAGCCACCGAACGTGTTGCGGTAGATGCGGCCGGCGATCGCGGGCATCTTGGCAATCAGGTCCATCGAGTCGTCGAACGTCGTCTGCCAGTACTCGCGCTTGTGGACGCCCTCCTGGTAGGCCTGGGCGAAAGCCGAGTCGTGGTTGAGCTGGGGGCGAGGGAAGCAGGCGTCGGTCAGCGAGGCCTCAACAGGGCCAGAGGGCGGCAGGGGCGAGCACGCACAGCGGTGACGGCGAGCGAGAACTGCGACATCGGGTGGAGGGTCGACGGGCAGGCGTCGATGAGGTCCTCGACGAACTTGGGGATCGTCGCCCGGGCGGCCCAGTCGGCCGAGAGGGCGGCGCACTGCTCGGCGGTCGGGACCTCACCGGTCAGGAGGAGCCAGAAGAGGGCCTCGGGCAGGGGCTCGTTGCCTCCGGGAGCCTTGGGGAGGAGCTCCTGGCACTCGGGGATGGTCTTGCCGCGGAAGCGGATGCCCTCGTCTGCGAACGATCGATGAAGTGTCAGCGAGATGCGCCTCAAATCAACAATCGGACGAGCGCCGACTTACCGGCGTCGAGGACGGAGCCCTCCCAGATCATGCCCTTGATGCCACGCATGCCACTGCGGATCGACAGAGGAAAGGGAAGCGGCATCGCAAGCGCGCGGGAGAGATCGGGCCGTCAGTCCGCGAGGCCTTGCTTCCAGGCCCACGACAGAAGAGGCGACGCACCCGTAAGCCTGGTCGACAGTGTACTCGCCGAACGACTTGTTGCCGTGCTCCTTGCGGATGGCCTTGACCTGCAGTACAGGAGGATGCGCATCAGCGACGGCTGGCCCGGCAGCGGCGCCCGTGCGTCGGCGAAAAGAAGAGCGAGGGAACGGACGTTCTCAATCTCCTTGGGAATGAGCTCGGCGAGGGTCTCCTTGAGCGTCTTGGCCTTGGCGGCGTAGGCGCGCGAGAGGCGCGGGGCGGTGGCCTACGAGCAGCAGCCGAAGCAGCGGTGAACGCAGCAGGAGGACCGGTCGAAGGCGATCCGGGCCGGGCAGAGGAAAACGGGGGGCCGTCAGCCAACCGATGCCATCGACCGGAGGGGCGTCAAGGGCAACAGGCATGCTTGTGCGCGAGTACGAGGAGGGACTGACCTGGGCCCGGAGAAGGGTGCGGAGGGGAGCGACAGACATCTTTTTCGGTGTGTAGAGAAAGGTGAGAGAGGGTGATGGGTCGGGGAGAGGGCAGAAGGGCGAGGGGCCGAAGGGAAAAGAACGGTCGCCGCCGCGCGCGACTCTTCCCGGCCGCGGGCGGACCGGCGGCGCCGCGAAACGTCAGGGCGACCCGACGGCAATAGTCCCTCTGTCGAGCTGCTCCTTCATTCTTCCACATAGATCTCAGCTAGGTGGAAGGTCGGCTTTGCAGCTCTTGCTAGACATAATCTCGGCTCAACTGACGTCGACCTACTCGCCTGCCTGCCTGCAGTCTGCGCTCTCCTGCGGGTCGTCGGGCGGACAGGTGCCGCACCTGCATGCGCTCGTGCAATTGGGAAAGCCGTTGCCGACCGCAATCCTCACGCGCGCGACGCCCCCCCTCCGTCGCTTGTCGGCCCGGATGGGCGTGCGGGGCCCACGTCTGGGGCTCGGCGGGGCTGCACGACTCATGCGCCGCGAGACCGCGTCGAGCACTTGTCGGCAGACAGCAACCGAGCGAGCCGGCGATGCAAGCAGCAGCAGCAGCAACAGTAGCAAGTCGTCCCGAGCCTCGGTCTTACGCCGTCGTGTAGGATGAGCATGCGCAAGCTCCCCCCGCCAGCGCGCCTGTCGTCAAAGGTCATGCATGCATCGTCATGCTGGTGTCGCTCTCCCGTCGTCGGTCACGTCGACCCAGCGCTAGCGGCTGGCGGCGTGCCGGTCTGCCCCGGCGGCGCAGACGAGAGCGAGCGCAGGAGATCCCACAGCCGGACGGGCGAGGTCACCTGCTCCGAGGTGGCGAAATCATACTCTGTCCGCACGAGCTCGTGGAATGGCCGGTAGACGTCGATGATGCTCGACTGAAGCGAATGCGAAGAGGGAGCGCGATCGTCAGCTGCGGTATCGGCTTGGAGGTGCCTCGGCACGTGAAGCGCTAGGACCGACCTGCATCGGCGGGATGAGGACGTCGACCGCCTTGTCGTCCTCGAGGTAGGTCCGGAGCTTGCCGACCCAGCTGCCGATCTCGACGCGCATGCTTTCGCGCACCGCCTCGTGTACGGCAAGCACCTTGTCTGGCGTCGCCCAGTCCTGCGCCGTCAGGTCACCCTTGCCGTTGCCGGCCGCGCCGAGGAAGGTCGAAGCCTGGCCGAGGAAGGTTCGGAGGGGAGCTGTCGACGCGACCGTCGCCTGGGTGATGAGGTCCTCGCAGGCGTCCTTAAGCGAGCGGTCGAGCTCGCGCTTGATGTCGTCGGCCGACTGGTCGACCGATCGGAGCGTCTTTGAGCCCGAGGACGGGCCATAGCCAAAGGTCAGACTCGAGGGCAGGAAGCTCAGGGCCGACGAGAGCATGGCAGAGAAGGCGTCTGGCCATTGGGGAAAGAGCTCGGTCAGCGCCATTCGTACAGCGACAGGTAGCTCAGCGCAGGCAGGGGAAGGACGGACCGGTCACGCCGAGCATCTCGCCGCCCATGTCGCGCTTGACCATCTCGACGCTGCTCAGCATCTCCTTGAGGATGAGCAGGTGCCGGACGAGGAAGAGGCCGCCGTCGACCCGGCCGACCTTTGAGTTGAGCAGCTCGGTCGCCGTCAGAAGTGACTGCCGGCAGAGCGAAACGGCCTCTTGGGCGAGGTCTTCGAAGATGCTCGGCTGAGGATCGGGAGAGAACAGAAGATGAGCGCAACGTCGGGAACGCTTCACGACAGCGAGAGCGAACGCACGGCGATGAACGAATGGAGCTCGCTCAGAAGCCAGAGCGTCTTGCGTACCGACGGGTACCATGTCTCCTGGATCTCGAGCGCCGGCAGCCGGAACAGGGCGCCGTCGTCGTCGTCGTCTGTCCCGCCTATGCTGGCGAGATCTGTGACCGATTGGGCCGGGGACGGCTTGGCAGCGCTGGCAGCCGGCTTCCGGAAGCCCTTCTCAGCAGCTGCCAATCGGAAGGAGGGCAGCGGCCGGTCAGTCACGCAGGCGGAGAAGATCAGAGGTACTTTATCCTCGAGACGCACCTCGGATGATGACTCCCGGGTAGTTGAGGTCCTTCTCGGTCGGCATGAACCGCCCGACCTCGTTGACGATGAGCGCTTGGCCACGGAAAACGAGCCGGGTCTGGGCGTCTTGGAGGACAGGCTTGAGCAGCGAGGCCATGTGGGCCTTTCGGGCCGACCGGTCAAGTCCTTCAAGACGGAGCATGCGGTCCTCACGCTTCGTCCCCGCCGGCAGCTGGTCGGCCTCGGTTGCGAATCGAGCGCGCGGCTTAGAAAAGGGCGACACCTCGGACGCGGGCGAGCCCTTGTCCTCTGGCGGGACGACCGGCGACAAGCCCCGTGACCTCAGACCGCCCTCGGAGCCAGTCTCGTCGTCGTCCTCGCCATCAGAGTCGATCGTGTCGAGGACCATGAGGGCCTGGACGACGGTGCAGACCTGACAGAGCGTCGTAATCGACTGCTCGTGCAGGATACGCGGCCGGAGGTAGTCATAGAGGTAGTCGCACAGCGACTCGAGGAAAGGTCTGGTAGAGGGGAAGAAGCGCGTAGATCGGTCAGCGTCCGTCTGTGGCGCCCTGCAGGTGTCGGTGCGACGCACAACAGTGCATCTTCGCCGCCCGTGACGAAAAATTGTCGGAAGAGCTGGAACTCGTCCGAGCAGAGCTGCTTGAGGTAGCCGCAGCCGGCCCGGGTCTGGTCGCGCCCAGTGAGACCGTCAGCTGACCGCCTCCTTGGAGCAACAAAGAGCGGCGGTGAACGCACGAGGTCGACCAGGTCGCCTCGACTCGGATCCAAGCGGGCGATCTCTGCCCCGACGACCGCGCCGAGGACGCCCATCCGGAACGACACCCAAGCCGCGGCGCACTCGTCGACGAGTAGGCCAACATTGCCAGCCTCGCCACCCACAGTTTGACCGCCGCTCGCCACTGCACGTGACGACGGCGACCGGAGCTGAAGCTCACGCAAAAGTGGCGCGACCGATGGGACGAGCGCGAGAGGCTTCGAGTAGAGCAGCGCGCGCAATGCCGGCTCCGAGAGGCTCTGAAGAAGAACGACAGAAGGTCAGCAGAGCAGTTGTCACAGAGACGCGACGAACGGATGGATCCCCGCACCTGCTCTGCCAGACGTTTGCCGATGTCGACCCCAAGCGCCTTGACAGTCGCGACGAAGTGGATCTTGATCATCGCCATGCTCCGACTCAGACACTGCTGGTAGCGCAGGATGTAGAGCTCCGAGTCCTTGTAGTCGCGCTATCGCAGGTAGACGCATGGGTGATCAGCAGAACACTCATCGCGCAGCGCAAGATCGCGGACGGGACGGACGTGAGACTGCAAGTACGCGAGGCACTCGTCGACGCGATCGATCATCGGGATGAAGTCGGGGCCGGTAACGTGCGAGGCTGCGCCGCGTGCGTTGAGCGCTCGTGTTGCCGGCTCGAGTGAGGCAAAGTATGACAGGCGGTTCGACAGGGTCTCGGAGACGGTGATCAGGCGTCCCTGTGGCCGGTGAGCGGCAGCGGGCGAGCAGGGCAGAGGAATCAGCCTCTACACTTCAACTCCGACTCAGATCGCACGGGTCATCCGACGAACCTGCTCGTCCAGCAGCTCCTCGCAAGCCGCCTGCAGGCTCTTGCTGCGCTCCTCGACGAAGCGGAAGCTCTCGCCCATCTCGCCGCAGACCCGGTCGGCCGCGTCGCACTCCTCGACGAGCGCGTCGCAGGCCGAGCGGTAGCCGACAATCTCAGCTAGGTAGTCGCGGTAGAGGGCGTCCTGCTCGTGCTCGAGCGAGGCCGTCAGGCCCGAGAACCAGTCGTAGAACTGCTGGGGCGTCGCGATCGATGGGCTCGCGTTGGGCGCGGCGACGGACGAGAGCGAGTGGACGGACGACGAGAGCTGGTGATGGCTCCCGCCGGTATGCTGGCCGCCCGCATGGAGGTGATTCGACGGCGTCGATGGCCTTGAGGGCGGCCGTGATGTCGGCGAGAGCACGTTGTGCAGGAGCGACGAGGAGACGGCCCGACGACCGCCGAGGGGCGTGCCTGGGCGAGAGGGCGGAGCGAGACCCGACAGAGCAGGCGGGGCCGAAGGCGTGTACTGCCAGGGGGGCACTCGAATCAGCCTCAGTCCGTCCAACAGCAGCAGATCAGTTGAGCAAAACGGCGCACCTTCTGAGGCAGCGGCCGCTGGTCCCTCGCTCGGCGGACGTGCGAGATGCTCGCGAGCTGGTCCTCGGCGAGCGGCGTGCGCGACTCCCAGTCGTCGAGCGTGATGGTCGGCCTCGAGCTCCCGCCGGGGGTAGCGGCTTGCCGGCGCGAGGAGCTCGCGTTCAGGCTGGCATTGTTGGCCTGCCAGGTCGAGCCCATCTGCTGCTGCTGCTTGATGGCCGGGCTGAGGCTGTCGTCGGCGGGGCTGAGGTGGTCGGAGGGAGCAGGGCAGGCTCGAGCTGACCTCACCCTTGCCGGCACGAGGTTGCCTGCTCACGTCCACGAACTCCCCTCGGCCCAGTCAACTCGCTCTTCTCCCAACCTACTCCCACACCCTAGCAGCAGCAAAGATGGCCCCCCGCATGCCCCGCGTCTACGTGATCCGTGCGTAGCTGTCGTTCCAGCCGCTCGAGTCTGTGGAAGAGTCGGCCTGACGTCTTCGGCCCTCGCCGGTCCCTCCGCCCCTCTCGCGTCCCTTCGTCTATCGCGTAGGCCACGGTGCGTGACTCCTCATCTGGTCGGGAAGCTGCACCTTAGTCGCAGGACTGATTGACTCGCGCTGCCCGCCCCATCAGGCGAGACCGAGTGGAGCATCAACGGTGCGTCTCGCCTTCCTCTTCTCTCGCGCCTGGAGCTGCTGAGTCTGGATGACTTCGCCCTCCGAGCTGGGTGCTGCGACCCTCGTCAGCCGCTCAGCAGCTGACGTATGCCACTCGTGCCTTTCCCCCACGATGCTCTGGACTCTTTCAGGCCGCCACGTACGTTCCAGCTTCGCTATAGCGCCTGTCCGCTCACATGATCCGAAGCTGATCGCCCTGCCTCGTACGCGCGCTCGACGCCGCAGACCGGCGTGTCCGACATCAACCTGACCGACAACGGCGTTAAGGTCATGGCAGAGAATGCTCCTAAGATGGTCGGCGAGGGCAGTGCGTGATCAGCTCCAGAGACTGAAGTCAAAAGCAGGCGCTTTAGCTGACAGTCTCCGCTGCACTCCTCAGAGCTCCTCGACCCCAAGAAGCTCACGCACGTCATCATCTCGCCCCGCCTGCGCGCGCAGCGGACGGCCGAGCTCCTGTTCGCGTCGGTCAGCGAGGAGCAGAAGAAGAAGATGAACTGGCAGACGACCGAGGAGGTCGGCGAGTGGCAGTATGGCCAGTACGAGGGCTTGCACGTGCGTTCTTGCTCGAGTCGACGTGCACGCCAGCGCCTGTGTGCCCGCGCGCGGCCAGGCGCCGCAGCGGTCGTCTCCGCGCAGAGGTGTCGGACCAGCTGACGTCCTCCCGCTTGCGACCGTCTCATCCGCTTCTCCCTGCAGAGCCACGAGATCCAGAAGCTGAATCCCGGGTGGCGGATCTGGCGCGATGGGTGCGCCCCTCATTCAGAATCGTAGCGCGCGGCCGAGTCGTGTCGCCGGACGCTGACTTCGCCGCTCTTTCCCAGCTGCCCATCATCCGAGACGCACAACGGCGAGACGGCCGAGGAGATGCAGGCCCGCGTCGACGGAGTTATCGAGAAGGTCCGCGCCATCCACCGCGCGGCCGAGGACCGGGGTGCCGAGGCGGCCAAGCTCGGCGAGTGCACGGAGAAGGACCGTCGCAAGGCGGCCGAGGACGCTGACGTCGTCATCGTTAGCCACGGTCACTTTTCGCGCGTCCTGATTGCGTGCGTTCTAATCTTTGAAGCTTGACCTTCTGTTGATCGACTAAACGAGACAGGTAGCTGACCCGTCACCTAACGCTGCCAGCCGGTGGTGCGGCTTCCCCCTCGAGGCCGGTACCAACTTCTCGACCGACCCGGGAGGACTTACCCTCCTCGGCTACCAGCACGGCGTGCGTACTCTTGGCGAGCCAGTCACTTCTTGCACGTCATCTGACGCCCACGTGCTCCAACTGCTACTGGCCGCCTGCAGACGCTCAAGGAGCCCTCGGTCCTCGGCGTCAACTGGTTCTCGGAGGACTCGCTCAACAAGGCCGGCTAGACGTCACCCAGCTTAGGATGATGCGTAGCGGATGGGAGGCGCTGCAGTCTCCCTGCGAGCAGCCAGTTACCGGACCGATAGATGCGTCTTGTAAGAGCGACGGCGCCCTTCTGCTCGAGATTTGCGTGTCGACCCTCGCGTACGCATGGGGGCCGAGGAACGTGTCGCGTGCCAGGCGAGAGCGGAGCCACCATCGGTCAATCAGATCCGACAGCTTTGAGACGATCGTGAGGGACCTTGTCAGAGCTGAAGTGTTCATGCATGTAAGAAAGGGAGTAGGCTGCAAGGAGGACCAATACAATGTTGTTACAAGCAGGAGACAGCGGCGGACGGAAGAGGTGAAGCAGGACGTGACGAGGGGGAGAACCGGAAGGGAGCGACATGGGTGCAGATGGTGCGATGTGAACCGAGAGGGCAAACCGGGGAGAGGGAGTAAGCGAGAGGATCATGGGCCGGCCGTCGACGAGAGGTGGAGCGTGGTCGGTGCTGTCGCTCAGCAGCCCATGACAAAGACGTCGAGGTAGACCATCGAGGGTGGGCTCGCCGTCTTGCTGGAAGGCATCGGCGCCTTGCGGTTGAGGCTCGAGCCCGGGCCGGTCTGCGACGTCGATGAGCCCCGTCGCCCGTGACCGGCCTCCTGGGTGGTCGAGTACGACTGGGCGAGCACCGTCCCGAGCGCGGTGACGTTGAGCGGCTTGGAGAGGAAGGCAAAGAAGCCCTCGTCAACGACGAGATCGCGCGTGCCCTTGTCCGTGTTGGCCGTAAGTGCGACGACGAGCGGCGGCGGCGCGCCGACCAGGGGCGAGCAGCTGATGCGCTTGTTGGCCTCATAGCCGTCGCAGACCGGCATCGAGAGGTCCATGAAGATGACATCGTAGCGGGTGCCCTCGGCCGCGTTGACGGCCTGCTCGCCGTCAAAGCAGCAGTCGACGTCGCGATAGCCGAAACGCTCAAGCATCTTACGACCGACGACGGTGTTGACCCTGGGTATCACAGGCGT
>Ga0308160_10000986_pt1 | contig 44445 bp, 47 predicted proteins | sample PhyFR1_FD_201036 | JGI IMG/M metagenome (GOLD analysis project Ga0308160, IMG submission 201036) | Phyllosphere microbial communities from UC Gill Tract Community Farm, Albany, California, United States - DLSLF.R1 | ecosystem: Host-associated > Plants > Phyllosphere > Unclassified | place: USA... | reverse complement strand
TCAACAAACGGCAGTGCTCTGATACGGGTTTTAGGTCTTTAACCTAGATCGAGCCAAAGTGCAGCACTGCCGTTAAGGTTTTTATTCAAATCTCAAATATTTCTAAGAATATTCAAACCTAAGGGATTGTAATGTAAAGCCCGCAGCGAGGCACAAGCAAGGACTTGGAATAAAAAGCGGGTCTGCCAATATCGAAAAGTGCTATAATTGATTTCCAAAACTTAACTAACCTGGCATAAAGCCTTAGTTGTAAGAATGCGTCGTCGTTCCTCCCCGCAATGACGATTCTTGCGATAGTGATAATTTATCGGCACGATACTTCTTAGCTGCGCTCAGGTGTCTTAGGTGGTAAAAACCACCCTAAAACAAATCCGTCTTCAACATGGTCTTCAAAATATTCGATTGTACATCGAAATTATTGAGGTGGTTCAAGAAATTGATGTCAGATATTTTACCATAACTATCTTCTAACAAATTAACAACCTCGTTTGGAATTGCCGTTTTTAAAACCGCTGCGTTACTTTTTAACTTATCGTTTTTATATTGCAGTTCCTGTACAATCCGTTCCCGTTCTGAAAGATTATTAGACATATCCAAATCTTTCAAAATGGTTAAATCGCAGAACAAGAACAGGTTTCTGCTAGGAAAAAACAGGTAATAACTCTCTATATCCAAAAATTTATACACTTCAATTACCAATTCGCCCGATTTTAAACCAATATAAAATTCGGTCCGAAAATCGTACTTACACAATTTGCCCATCAATTTTTTCTCGATGGTCGCATAAACATTGGTATACACCTGTTTACTTTGAAAATCAATCAGTTTAGCAAATTGATCCGGTTTAAGATCGAAATAAAAATCGTTGGCGTATCTGGAACTAAAAACATTGATATTTTTAGAAAAGGGAAAATCGGAACTGAGCTCAGAAAGCACACTGAATAGTTTCCGCAGTGATAGGTTCACTTTTAACGATTGCTTCTGTTTATCCTGCTGAAAACTTTTCTGATCAATAAGCGCACCTGCCATGCGGTCGATCAGCTCTTCATTCAGGTCAATTTCATCGTAAATGAGCGATACGTTTTTCTCATTGCTCTTTTTAATCTTTTTGAGCAGTTCGATCACGCTATCGGTAAACTGAAGATGGAAAAGATCTAATTTTTCGATCTCTAATTCTTCGTTGTTGGCAAAAAGTTGATGAATAACCTGGCTTCTTAAATAAATTTTATAAATCACCTCATCATCAAAAAACACAGAGAGCAACTGTAAACGGTTGATCTCTGCGCTTGATTTTTTGATGATATTTAAACGGTATTCATCCATATTTTAATTAACTCACCCTCGTTACGTTCTTTTTCAACTCTGTTTCCAAAGTTTTAAGTTCGCCATCTAACACTCTTCTACTCTGTGCACCCGCTTCATGGATCTGTTTAACCTCATTAAGCGTTTCAATCAACGATGAAGTGGTTTGTTTCAAGGTTTCCAAAGATACTACTGTTTTTTCATTCTCTTTGGCTACATCGATACTGTTTTGTTTCAGCATCTCTGCATTTTTCTGCAAAATGGTGTTCGTGGTATCCGAAATTTTCTTCTGCATCTCTACATTGGCCTTTTGCCTTTGCAAAGCAACAGCAATGGTCAATTGGTTTTTCCATACCGGAATGGTTGTAGATACAATCGACTGCGCTTTTTCTGCAATTGAAGTATTATTGTTCTGCACCACACGGATCTGCGCTAAAGATTGCAACATGATGAAACGAACGATTTTCATATCTGCCAGTCTTTTATCCAAACGGCTTATAAAATCCCTTAAATCGGCAATTTCATAATCCTGGTAATCGGCAGGCCGGCCTTCCATCTCAGCAAGTTTGATGTTCAGCTCGTTGTATTTCATCTGCCCGGCAATAATCAATTCTTCCATTTGGTGGATGTAACCAACATTGCTATCGAACATGGTTTGCAGCGAACTGTTATCTTTAATCGAATTTAACCTTCCAGCTTTAATTTTGTTGGTGATTTTATCAATATTATTCACCACTACATCATACTTCTGGAAAAGTTTTTTCACATCAACAACAAGGCTCTTTAAAAACGGGATTTTAGAAATAAAGTTCTTAAATGCACTTTGCTCCAATTCTGAAACATCGATATAATTTAGTTCGGTAAGCAGTTCGTTAATTAAACCACCAACTTCGCCACTGTTATAGGTCCGCACAGACGATAAAAACTCGTTACTGTATTTTTCCATTGAGTTTTGGGCATCGCTTCCGTAATTCAGGATAGAATTTACATCTGATGGTTCTAACGATTTTCCAATCTCATTGTATTTAAGCGTTTCCTCTGAGGTTATTTTCTCAAGATCCACATTGCCATCTTTGTCCAGTTTAACCGGAGTAAGGGCTTGGGTAACGTTTGGGTTGGTTTCCATAGTTTGATTAATTACCAGCAGCTTATAAATAGCTTTGTGTTACAGTTTTAACGGTATCTTCGAGTTTTTTATCTTTGGTTGGTTCGCCAATGGCATTAAATTTCCATTCGCCGTTTTTCTTGTAAAAAACGCCCATTACCATCGATACGTGACCAGCAAAGTTGGCTCCGTTAGCAATATCGAATTTAGCAAAAACTTCGTTAACACGTTTAGTTGTGCCCTCATAAATGCGGATTGAAGCAAAAGGGATTGTACCAAAATCATGTCCCCTAAAACTATTCAATACAAAGGCAACATAGTTTACATTGGCATCCAACTGAGAAAAATCAAGCGTGATGACCTCGTTATCTAAGCCATCATCGCCACCCATATCGCCAGTTAAATCATCGCCGCTATGTTTTACAGAACCATTTTTAGATTTTAGGTTACCGAAATAAACTACCTCTAAAAGCTGTTTGTTTTCGTTGTATAATGCACAGCTTCCATCTAAATCTACCGCTTCTTTTGATGATCCGAAACCGAAAAGGCCTTTCTTTTCGATGGCACCCCAGTTAATGCCTACACAAACATTCTGAAGTTTGCTACCATTACTTTTTTCTAGACTGATGCGCTGTCCTTTTTGAAGATTGATTGCCATAATATTATTGATATTTGTTTATATAATCCTGTAAACCACCTTTCATACCTACGCCAACGGCTTCAAATTTCCATTTACCTTCGCGTTTATAAATTCTTCCAAATTCTACTGCCGTTTCGATAGAGAAATCTTCTTCTAATTCGTATTTTAAGATCACCTCATTGGTTACGGCATCGAAAATACGGATGAAAGAATTTCTAACCTGACCAAAATTTTGTCTTCTGTTGTCAGCATCGTGGATGGTTACCACAATACAGATCTCGTTTACTTTAGCATCAGCTTTGGTCAAATCAATTTTGATCTGCTCATCGTCGCCATCACCATCACCGGTTAAGTTATCACCTGTATGCTCTACCGAACCATCTGGAGAAACCAAATTATTGTAGAATACAAAGTTTTCGTCTGAAATCAGTTTTTTCTGATCATTTAGTAAAAAAATTGAAGCATCTAAATCGAATGCAGAACCTGTTGAAGAGCTGTTGGTATCCCAACCTAAACCTATTGTAAATTTAGGAGCATCGATATTTTCTCTTTGCCCCTTTTGCAAATTAATAGCCATATTTAAATTAATTTATAATTGTTGTTTTTGATATAATCTTTTATAAGATGTAAATTTTTAGCATACGCTTCTATGGTATGGTAGTTATTCCCCAGGGATAGATCGTAAAGCTGATTGACAAAATCGGTACTTCTACGTTCTAAAAACAGATTAAAACTGCTCGAAGTAGTATTTAAAATGTATTTTACAATACGGGTATTAAACCTGAAATTGCCGCCATCAATAATTTCTTCCAGATCAAAAATAGATTTGATCTGATGGTAATTCAGAAAATTCTCTACATTGGGATGGATATTTTTATTGACCAGTTCGGCGAAATAAAGCATATGCATTTCGTTCTTTAAACCGTATTCCTTAGCCATTTTTAAGATCATCCGCTCATGGCTTCCGGTAATTCTGATATCATCCAGAAATAAAAGTGTTTTACCAGTAAGAAAATCTTTATCGATATGAAATGAATCGTTTCCAATCAGTAAAAGCCTTTCTTCGGCACTTAACTCACCATAATCTTCTTTATAAGTAATGGTTCTGTGCACTTTGGTTTCCTGTACCGCCAAACCACCATTTTCGACCAGCCAACGGTTAAGCTGGCAAACGAAATAGTTTTTCATAGCGAAGGTTGCCGTTGGAATAAAACTATAAGGACTAGAAATAACCACAATCTGATCGGTAATCACATTATCAGCTAGATAATAGCGGATAAAACCATCGGCAAGGTCTTTTCCGAAAGATCGGGCCACCAGGTCATCGCCAAACTTAAAGCGACTGTAATCGTCGGCACTAAAGCCAAAATCGACTGTATTGTCTATTTTATGAAGTGAATAACTATACGGTATCATAGTAGAGTAGGTTTGAGATAGATAGATGATTGGAATTGATGAGCATACTGTTAATCCCCATTGCTTCTGCCCCACGAACATCGGCATGAGGGTTATCGCCAACATGGATTACATCTTTTAACATTAACTCCGGATGTTTTTCCCTATCGATGGTATCTAACATCAACTGAAAAAATCCGATATTGGGTTTAGACATCCTTACTTCATCAGAATACAGTTGAAAATCGATAAACTGATCGATCCCCAAATGACTGATTACTTTTTTTAAGGTTTTCCCTTTTATAAAACCAGTATTGCTTAAAATATTGGTCGAACTTAAACCTGTTGATTTAAGCTGTTCCAATACGGTTAAAGAGCTTTCGCTATACAGCAAAGGCATGTGAGTAAAAACCAGTTGTTCCATGTCGTGATCAATCTCTTGCAGATCCACATCATGAAAATTGAAATCGTAATCATTGATCATACTGATGATCATTAAATACATTTCATCAGCATCTACATTTTTACCTGTCCGCTCATTAATAGCGTTTACCATTAAATCTACCTGGCGAAAAATAACAGCAATTTCTGCTAAATTTTTATGCTTAGTATTAAATTTCTGGTAAAAATATCGTGTCCGCTCCTGTTTATACGCTGGATTTGATTTAATCAGCGTTAACCAAAGATCGAATGAGTAATGTTTGTAAAAAGCCATTGCAACCTGTTTCCTAATCTGTTTATAAATTCTAATATTACAAATTTGATTGTAATATTACCAACGTTTAATTGTAAGATTTATCACAGATAAGCCTTATAATTTAAGATTTATCCAATACCTTTTCGGCATCGTCCGAAATGATGATATCGCTTTTGTGTTTTTTGGGATAGTTAAATAATAAGGATGTTAATACTGGTATAATGAAAATGGCTACTGTAAAAATAGAGACAAAAAGGTCTGTTTTTTCACCTTCGATAGCATGAGAAATAGGCGATTCGGGATAGAAATGCGTTACCAACGATGAAGTAAGTTTAATTCCTAAAACAGCAATTACGATGAATGCTATCGTTTCTAAAAAGGTAAATTTCTCCATCAGTTTAACAAATGCCTGTGCTACAAAACGCATAGCCAAAATCCCGATAAAAACACCAATATAGATTAACCAGATATGATCGGTAAAAGCCACAGCAGCAAAAACATTATCGATAGAGAAAGCCAGGTCCATCACCTCTACTAAAGCAACAGTCGCCCAAAAATTCCCCATTAAACCAACAGTAGATTTATAAATCCAGCTTTTGCTTTTGTCTACTTCCTCTTCTTCGTCTTCCTTGCCTTTGTTATTCTTTTTTCTAAAATAATCGAAAGCCAGGTACAATAGGTATAAACCACCAAGTGGTTTCAACCACCAGATTTTAACCAGCCATGCAGCCAGGAACAAACAGATCCCTCTAAAAACATAAGCGCCGATAATGCCATATTTTAAAGCTTTTTCTCTTTGCGATTTTGGCAAATCCATTACCATAGTAGCCAAAACAGCAGCATTGTCTACCGAAAGCAAACTTTCGATCACAATTAAATTCAAAATAATTAATAGTCCGGCCTGTATATCGTCACCTAAAATTGTGTGCAAAAAATCCATTGAGCGAGTGTGTGTATGTTTTTAATTAAAGTTTTAGTTGACAGCAAAGAAACAAAATTTTATCAATCCCGATGCTTCAATCTTTTTTATTTATTGAATCGTTTTACTGATTAGATACTTAATCAATAAAACTGTTACGTAATAGGATTAAAATTTATTTGCTGATCACCAGTTGATAAATATTACCTTTCTCTCCGGCCAGAATAATCTGTTTACCTTTTTTGGCTTTTTGAACGGCATTAAAACTTTTATCAGAAACATGTTCCCAGTTTTGGCCACCATCAGTAGAAATATCTGTTCCTGAAGTACCTGTAGCAATTAAGGTTTTAGCATTAATATAGGTTACGCCTGATCGGAAGCCAAAAACCGGGGTAGCTGGCTTTTGCCAGGTTTTGCCGCCATTGCTCGTTAAAAGAATATTATTGGTGTTTTCTTTATCTTTTACATAGTTTCCGCCAACAGTTACACCAATTTTTTCATTCAAAAAATCGATCGAGAAAGGACCCGTACTATTTTCGCCCTGCAAAATGGGGCATTTAAATACTTGCCAGTTTTGTCCATAATCTGGAGAAAAGTAAATGTTAGATACCGTTCCACCTATTGCAATCCAGGTTTTACCACCAGGTAATGTTTTAATGGTTGTTCCACTGGCTGCAAAACCGGCTTCGCCTTTAGCCAAATTGGTTTTTAGATTTGCAGAAATATCTTGCCAGCTTTTACCTGCGTCTACAGTTTTAAGCAATTGCATTTTATCATCTATGGGGTCGCCAAAAATGATTCCTTTATTTTTATCCCAAAAACCCAAGCCATCCAAAAATATAGCTGAATCCACATTTTTATAATTTTCTGTCCAGGTTTCGCCGCCATCAACGGTTTTCAGAATGTATGCCGGCGATGCAATGCCCACAATAATGGCCTGTTTATCGTCGAAAGCTTCAATATCCCTGAAATCGATTTTTTCGTAACCTTTTGGTTTTAACCATTTCCAGGTTATCCCACCATCAGTAGTTTTACCTATCGATCCATTACTACCACTTACCCAGGTAACCCGATCTGATACGACACTTAAACCCCGTAAACTGGTTTTGGTATTCTCGTTTAAGGGTTTAAAGGAATACGATTGCGCGGTGCAAAAAAAAGGTGCCATTAAAAGGCACCATAAAATTTTCTTCATCTATAAATTATTTTACCCGTCTAAAAGTTTCTGATCGGCCTAAAAGAGAAATACCTACATAACCGCGAACGTTTAACACATCGTTACTTTTTAAAGACATGTTACAGCTGTATGTTTTGCCACTCTTTGGATCGTAAATTGTTCCATCAGTCCACTTACCATCTTCGTAAATAAAATCCTTTAATATTTCCAGATTTAACAAAGCGCGTTTCTGTAGTTTTTCATCAGGATTTTTAGCATCTAATTTAGGTTTACCATTTAAATTCGGTTCCTTCATCCAGGCTAATTTTCCATAATATTTATCGCCTTTTTTATAAATTTCTATTTGCCCTTCGCCTGATGGGTTAAGCCATTTACCTACAATAGCATCTTTGTTCTGTGCAAATGCAGAAAACGATATTGCAACAAAAAGCAGCATTAAAAATGGTAACTTTCTCATATTTTTTATTTCTAGTTAGTTTCTAAAGATAATAATTACACCTTATATCGAAACACTAAATAAAGAGAAAAAGTATGAGAAAGTTTGAAAACCCTAAAATTTACTTTGAAACGATCGGTAGATACTTGGCACGATACGCATAAAGCAGGAACAAATTAAACAGTAACATCACAGCCGACATCGGAAGATCTTTAGGCTGGGCCAAAAATGCGGTATACAAAAAGATATTCAAGGTAACAGGAAAAATGATGATTGATGCCAGTGGTGCAGTTCTGCCAATTAATAACATTATACCACATAAGAGTTCTGTTATTTTAATTAAGGGAAAAAGATAAACGGAGGCCATTATCCCTGTCATAAAACTGGTTTGGGCCGCTGTCATTTCCGGTGCCTTAGGCATTATATTAAGAAAATAGCTTACCGAAGCAAAAAGATACATAGCGGCTAGAAGCACGCGTACAATAATAACTGCAATTTTCATAGTGTTTTGATTTTTGGTTTCTAAGTTTAAAAATAATAAAAGTTATTTATAGTTCATTAGTCATTGGTACATGGATGTAATAATAAGTTAATCTGTTTTGTTTGATGGTTTTATGTTTAATACTCATAGTCCATTAACCATAAGCTATTGACCATTCTATATTATTTAATTCGCTCTTTATATTATTGCACCCGCGATTTACATTACCGCACCCATGATTTATATTATTGTACCCGCGATTTGTATTATCGCACTTACGATTTATATTATTGCACTCACGATTTATATTATTGCACCCGCGATTTATATTACCGCACCCGCTTTTTATATTATTGTACACTCAATCAATAAAAACACCATGAACTAAGGACTCAGGGCTATTCCCTATTATAATCACGTGTTAATTGTTGCAATTGTTGGTTTTTTCTCCTTTGGATTGGTTAATTAATATTTGGCTCTATTAGTTTAACCCAATTATTCACCAACTGCTCCAGCGCAGGTTGTTTTGCTTCAATATCGGCCATGCTGTAAAACCTTGCTTCACGCCTATCTTTCCAATTACCTTGTAATAAAGATGAGTCTTCGATCATATTTCCATCGTAAAAAATAAAAATGATCTGCACATATCCACTTGCCCTAAGGTTAAAAGCAGCCAAATCTTTTATATAAAAAAAACTTGGTGAATTCCACTTCACTCTTTCTTGCAGTTTAGGATTTGCATTCAGCATGATACTTCGTAACCGCTCGACTTCCTGTTTAAAAGGATGCTGGAGTTTTTCCATGTAATGATCAACCTGATCTGCTTTCTGCTTGTACCACTTACTGCCCATTTTCAAGTTTTGTTAATTTGATATCCATCCATGGCACCCAGTTTTTACCATCAAATTGTTCCCATGCCCCCTCAATAGTATTGGCTTTGAAATTTCCTTTAAATCTTTCAGTATCGGCAAATATTAAAATGATATCATCATAAATTTTAAGGGTAGATATTGAAATATTGCCTTCATTACCGAACGATTGCGACCTAAAAACATCCTCCATATCATCATAGTGGGTAATTTCTAACGATCGGATCTTTTTATCACCAAACATGACATCTACCTGATGCATTAAGAAAAAACCACCATCAACCCACTCGTAGGTATCAGTTCCAGTAATAATATCACCTGATTTTGTTAAACCTTCTGTTTTCCATCTGCCGATATAGGGATTTAATAAATTAAGCCTGTTGTTTCTCATAAATTTAATTAAAAATCAATTGCTATCCAGCTCGCTATAAATTTTATTTAACTGATGTACGTGTCGTTGTGTATGATAAATTACAAAATAAACAGCCTCTAAGCGGGTTAGAAAACCATAACCGGGCAACTCAAAGGAGCTGCAGGTCTTCGTTAAATCCAGGTTAGCTATAGAAGTTGAAATCCCGTCTCTGATCTGTTTTAAGCTTTTTAATAATTCAGGTTGATTATATGTCCTGTCTTCAGGATAAATCTCTTTAGGCGAATCATACTTCACATTGAAATTTAAAAAGTCGTTCCTAATTTGCGCTACCATAAAATCGGCTGGCTTATCTGTCTCGGCTACTGGGCCATTTATAACTTGTAGAAAGCCCGAATTTGATAAAATCATATGTTCAGCCAGTTGGCCGGCTGTCCAGCTTCCCTTAAATGGTACTGCATTAATTTGTGCAGTATCAAATTTCGACAGTGTGTTTTCTAACGCCGACAGCGTTTCATTGGCTTCTTTTATTATCTTTTCCATAGCTTACATGTAATTCATTCCAGGGTAGTTTAACAACCTGCGCCATAGGGCAATCTGCCCGATGCAATTGGCTTCCCGATAACTGTTGAAACTGATCATTTCAAACAATGTGATCTCCATTCCGGGGATACTAAGTTTCTCTTCCAGTTTCTCGTCGGTAGCCTGGGATAAAGCCTCCTGTAACTTAGGAGAAATTTCTTTCCAATCTTTAATGAAACCTGCAAGTGAAGGGTAAGTGGCATCATCCACAATTCCTTTGTTATCGGCAAAAAGTTCATCGGTTATGGACGGAAGATCGATGCCAAATGATTTGGCCAGAAAATAACGGCTATGCACTACACTCCCGGTAATCCAAGCAATGTGGTTTGCTTTCGTATCCAATCTTTTCTGTGCATCCTTTTGGTCTATCCCATCTAAAGCCCTTGCTAAAAAATCTGTTTGCATTTCGTACAGCACAATAAAGCCATACATTCTGCTACTCGTTGGGGTGGTTTTCATATGTTTAGTGATTAGTTGATTAACTGAAATAAAGTTAGTTGTTAATTTAGCCGAACACCGTTGCCGTAAAAGTCAATCTTAAGGGGCATTTCAGACAATTTTTATATATTTACCATACTTAAATTTTTAACCAAATGATACAAGTAGGTGTTTTACTGCCCCAAAATTTCAGATTATTAAGCATAGCGGCTATTTTAGATGTATTTGATACTGTTAATGGATTTTATCGAAAAGATGACCTTGAAATCCCATTTAACATTAGTTTAATTATACTGGAGGATAAAAATTATAACTTCAGTGAACATCCCTGTGTGCCCTTACAAAAAGCTGCACATCTTGATCTTATTTTAGTGCCTTCATTTGCAACCAACGATATTAAAGATTCCATCGCAGCAAACCGAAACTATATCCCCTGGTTAAACAAACAACATGCAGCAGGTGCAGAAATTGCTACTTTTTGTACTGGTGCATTTTTACTTGCAGCATCAGGACTGTTGGATGGTAAAGCAGCTACCACACATGTTGATGCCTGCTCGGCCTTTTCTACGGCATTTCCCCTGGTTCATTTAAAGGCTGATAAAACCGTAACACAGGATGGAAAATTATTTACAAGTGGTGGTGCAACCTCTACTTTTCATTTATTATTGCACCTTTTACAGCTTCATTGTGGAAAAGATATGGCCGTTAAGGTGGCCAAGATTTTTGCGATAGATATGGACCGGGTAAACCAATCGTACTTTAGCACCTTCCAGCCTATCCGTCATCACAATGATGATATTGTTGCTTCTGCCCAGGAAAAAATTGAAAATAATTATCAGGACGTGGCTACCATTGAAGAGATGATTAAAGATATTCCGTCCAGTAGAAGAAATATTGTGCGTCGCTTTAAACAGGTGATCGGTATTACCCCTATCGAGTATCTTCAACAAACCCGTATCGAAGCAGCTAAAAAGTTATTAGAGCAAACCGCCCAGCAAATGACAGAGGTAATTTATAATTCTGGCTACAATGACCCGAAAGCATTTAGGAAAGTGTTCCGAAAATCAGTCGGAATGACGCCGACTCAATACCGCGATAAATTTCAAGCGAGGTAGATTTGAAAAAAAATATGGTTGTCATTCTGAATGTAATGAAGAATCTTTAACCCATGAAAGAAAGGAACTTCAAACAATAATCAAGGTTAATATTTGTTGTTAAAGAATAAGTCAAAAAGTAATAGATTCTTCACTGCGCTCAGAATGACAAAACACCTACTGCTTTGAAAAAGCCTGCTGGTATTTCAACGGGGTTTTACCTGTTATTTCCCTAAAATATTTATGGAAACTGGTGAAATTATAAAAGCCGCAGTCGTAGCAGATTTCTTTAACGGTCAGGTCATTTTCGATCAATAGTTTACAGGCCTGTCCTACCCTAATTTCATTCAGAAACTGTGTATAGGTTTTTCTACTTTTAGTTTTAAAGAATTTACAGAAAGAATTGGGACTGATTTTAGCTACCGCAGCAATTTCCTTTAGTTCTATTTTATTTTTGTAATTGCTGATGGTATAGTTATAAATAGATTGAATCCTGTCTTTTTCATTCTCCAAAAAATTTGGCTTAAACCCTAGCGAAACCAACATGTTTTTCTCTTCGCAATTGGCTATTTCGGTTAATACTTCCAGTATTTTTATAATCCGCATGGTGCCTGTTGCCTCAATAATCTGTGGCATTAAGCAAGCTATTTTCTCTTTTGAGATTCCTTGCAGCTGAATTCCCTGCCGCGATTGCAGCAACACTTTTTTCATCTCCTGGTTTTCGGGAAGATCGAGAAAATCCTTGCCTAAAAAATCTTCCTTAAAATGGATCGCATAAACTTCAACTGTTTCTCCACCCAATTCATCAAAAAACTCGGGGTCAAAGCGCCAATAGTGTGGCAAATTGCTTCCGAGTAAAACTACATCACCATCCTTAAAATTTTTAATGCTATCGCCAATGAACTGCGTTCCTCTGCCTTTTTTAACGTAGATTAATTCTAATGCAGAGTGGTAATGCCAACGATTGTTTATATCGGGCATAATGTCTCTCCGGGCGCTAAAAGAATCTACCGAATTAGTAGATACATTAAGTAAATGCGGTTTCATAAAATCTTAAAAAATCAATCTAATATGCAAAATTATTTTGCAATGTAAAAAATTGAGCCAATATCATTTAATAATTAGATCATAAAGTTAAATTTTTATTAATGCTTAAGGGTTTAATTTGTAATACGGCAACTAACCAAAAAGAACCTGCTTAAACCGTTATAACCAAACAAAACATGAGCCACACTTCATCATCGAACTTTCAGGTATCCGACACACCAAAAAATGGTAAGGGATATTTATTTCCATTAATTTTGGTCACCAGCCTCTTTTTCTTTTGGGGCTTTGTCCATAATCTCGATCCTATATTAATTCCGCATTTACGCAAAGCTTTTCAACTAAACGTTTTCGAATCTACCCTGGTCGATTCTTCGGTTTTTATCGCTTATTTTTTATTGGCGCTACCTGCAGGCTACATTATGCGCAAGTATGGCTATAAAAGTGGTATCATATTGGGCCTCGTTTTATTCGCCATCGGCTGTTTATTATTTATACCCGCAGCCAATACGGCACAATATATATTTTTCTTAGGTGCACTTTTTATTATCTCCTGTGGTTTAACTTTTTTAGAAACAGCTGCAAATCCTTATGTTACCGTGCTAGGACCGCCAGAAACTGCTACACAGCGTTTAAATTTCTCTCAGTCTTTTAACGGTTTAGCTGCATTTTTAGCGCCGTTACTTGGCGGTAAATTTATTTTTACTGAAGTAAAATATACCGATGCCCAATTGGCGAAAATGCTTCCTTTAGAAAAACAGGCTTACATGCTTGAAGAGGCGTCGACGGTAAAAGCACCTTATTTAATTTTAGGGATTCTGATTATCATAGTCGCTATTCTATTTATTTTCACCAAACTACCTGATATTAAGGAAGAAGAAAATGCCAAAGAAAAAAGCAGTTTTGGGCATGTGTTGAGCCATAGCCATTTGCGCTGGGCAATTATTGGGCAGTTTTTTTATGTTGGTGCACAGGTTTGCGTATTGAGTTTATTTATCAGTTTCATCACTTCATCAGCAGGGATAGGTCAGGATGAAGCTAAATGGTATCAAGCTGCTGCAGGAATTGCTTTTTTGTCGGGTAGATTTGCAGGAACCTTTTTTATGAGATATGTTGCACCACATAAATTATTAATGCTTTACGCCTTAATTAGTGCTCTACTTACCCTTGTATCTATTTTTGCAAGCGGCATGATTACCGTTTATGCTTTAATCGGTGTCTCTTTCTTTATGTCGATCATGTTCCCAACCATATTCTCATTGGGCATAGCAGGTTTGGGTAAAGATACAAAACTGGGCTCATCGTTAATTGTGATGTCTATTGTTGGTGGTGCCTTTTTACCGCCAATATTAGGTTTGATTTCAGATGCCACACACAATATACAATATGGGTATTTAGTACCATTTATATGCTTTTTGGTGGTTTTCTACTTCGGATGGAAAGGATGGAAACCCAATCACATTGAAAAAGAAATTAGTTTAGAAGTATAAAATTGACAATGAAAAAATTAGTCATCAAGATTAACAATGCTGATAATGTTTTGGTTGCGTTACAAGATTTACCTAAAGACACCAAAATAGTGCATGAAGGGAATACCTACGTTACTGTTGATGAAATTCCTGCCAAGCATAAATTTTTTATGCAGGATATGAAAGCAGGCGATGAGGTAATGATGTACGGCGTTTTGGTTGGAAAGGTACAGTTTGATGTAAAGGCCGGTATGCGGATGAATGTAGAGAACACCAAACATGCTGCAGAGCCATTTGCTTATCGCAATGTTAATTACAAATGGGAAGCGCCCGATGTAAGTAAATATGCCAACCGCAGTTTTAATGGTTATCACCGTAAAAACGGCGCAGTGGGTACCGCAAACTATTGGTTATTTATCCCGACTGTATTTTGCGAAAACAGAAATCTGGATATTATTAAAGAATCGCTTTATAGTGAGTTGGGTTATGCGGTGGATGATAAATATAAATCTTACACCCATAAACTGGTTCAGGCCTTTGAAAAGGGAGAAGACATTAATCATATTAGTTTTGAACCTAAAGTAGATAAAGCCAGCCGCACCTTTAAAAATGTAGATGGTATTAAATTCCTCACACATAATGGCGGTTGTGGCGGAACACGTCAGGATTCGGATACTTTAAGCAAATTATTGGCGGCTTATGCCCATCACCCCAATGTGGCTGGTATAACTGTTTTAAGTTTGGGTTGCCAACATTTGCAGGTAGAAGATTTTAAACGCGACCTGTTTGCACTTGATCCTGATTTTGACAAACCACTTTTAATTTTCGAACAGCAAAAAGCACAAAGCGAAGAGCAATTGATCCAAAATTCAATCCGCAGTACTTTTGAAGGATTGATGTTCATTAATAAGCAAGAGCGCGCAGCAGCCCCGCTAAGCAAAATGTGTGTGGGTGTAAAATGTGGTGGTAGCGATGGTTTTAGCGGTATCTCAGCTAATCCGGCTGTTGGTTATTGTGCAGATTTATTGGTGGCCTTAGGCGCCAAGGTCTTATTGGCCGAGTTCCCCGAACTTTGTGGCGTAGAACAGGAAATGATCGACAGATCTGTTGATCGACCTACTGCCGAAAAATTTATCCGCCTAATGACTGAATATGATGACCTGGCGCATAAAGTTGGTTCTGGCTTTTACATGAATCCTTCTCCAGGCAATATTAAAGACGGTTTAATTACCGATGCGATTAAGTCGGCCGGTGCTGCACGTAAAGCCGGCTCCTCTCCTGTTGTAGATGTTTTAGATTATACCGAACCCGCTACTAAACCTGGCTTAAGCTTGGTATGTACCCCGGGGAATGACGTAGAAGCAACTACAGGTAAAGCTGCTGCAGGAGCAACCTTAATTCTGTTCACCACAGGCTTAGGCACGCCAACAGGAAACCCGGTTTGCCCCACCATTAAAGTGGCTACCAACTCGATCCTGGCGAAACGCATGAGTGATATTATCGATATCGATACAGGAGCAGTGATTAATGGCGAAAAAACCATTAACGAAATGGGCGAAGATATATTGGAATACTGTATTAAAGTAGCCAGTGGCGAAGAAATCCCTAAGGCAGTACAACTTAATCAGGATGATTTTATCCCCTGGAAAAGAGGTGTTAGCCTTTAACCTATGGAAGATGGATAATCGATCCGTCATTTCGACTGAAGCGCAGGCCCGATTTTCGGGAGAGAAATCTATATAAGCAAGGCTAAAAAACCCTCTGCGTTCTCTGTGAAAACCCTGCGTCCTCTGTGGTAAAAAACAAAAAAATACAACCAAATATGAATTTAAATTTAGACGGCAAAATAATCCTCGTAAGTGGTGGTGCAAAAGGTATTGGCTCGGCAATTGTTAAAACTTTGGCAATTGAAAATGCTTTTCCCATCATTATTGGCCGTAATGAAAACGATAACCTGAAAATGCTTCAGGAGATAACAGATTTAGGCTTAAAAGCAGATTATTTTACTGCAGAACTCACCGCACCTGAAAGCTGTAAAAACATTATTGATGCGATATTGGCAAAATATGGTAGAATAGATGGCTTAGTGAATAATGCAGGGGTTAATGATGGCGTTGGTCTCGAAAATGGCACTTATGAAGATTTCATGGAATCGCTACATAAAAACGTGGTGCATTATTACCTTTTGGCTAAACATGCCTTACCTGCACTTAAACAGAGCAAGGGCTCGATATTAAATATTGGTAGCAAAACTGCAGAAACCGGACAAGGAGGAACATCTGGTTATGCCGCATCTAACGGTGCCAGAAATGCCTTAACACGAGAGTGGGCAGTAGAATTATTGCCTTTCAGCATCCGCGTTAATGCCATTATTGTTGCCGAAGCCTGGACGCCGTTATACGAGAAATGGATCAACTCTTTCGAAGACCGTGACGAAAAATTGAAGAACATTACTGATAAAATCCCTTTCGAAAACAGAATGACCAGCGTGGATGAGATTGCCAACATGGCTGTATTCTTATTATCAGATAAATCGAGTCATACTACAGGCCAACTGATCCATGTGGATGGTGGTTATGTACACCTGGATAGGGCTTTGTTGTAACCAAAGGGACTTTGTTATGCTGCACTGAAAAATCTGTTTCAATCAATTGTCATTATATTGTATTTCTCATTTTAGCTACAAAAGTGCCCGATTAGGCTACAAATAACACGCAGACCTTGCCCACATTTGATCCATCATTTATTCAAATTAAAATTATGGAACATCAACAAGAAAATCAAGGTACAAATATCCCAATAGCCAATAAGGTTTGGTTTATTACAGGTGCATCGCGTGGATTTGGGCGTGTATGGGCAACCGCTGCGCTGGAACGTGGCGATAAGGTTGCTGCAACAGCACGGACACTCTCCAGCATTGCCAACCTTCAGGAAAAGTACAAAGAAAATATATTGACACTGGAACTCGATGTGACCAATTATGATCAGGTAAAAAAAACCGTTCAACAGGCCCACAAGCATTTTGGAAGATTGGATATTGTGTTAAATAATGCAGGTTATTCGCTTGTTGGTACTATTGAAGAAGCCACCATTGACCAGGTTAAGGCCATGTACGACACCAACATTTTTGGAACAGTGGCTGTTATACAAGCCGCCCTGCCGATATTTCGCAAACAAAAATACGGACACATTTTAGGTACTTCGAGCAACCTTGGCCATGTTGTTTTACCCGTTATCGGTTATTACAGTTCATCTAAATGGGCATTTGAGGCCATCCATGAAAGCCTGGCAGCAGAGGTAAAATCTTTTGGGATCAAAGTAACCATTATCGAACCCGGCGCCTATGCCACTGAATTTGGCAGTCAGGCTTCTCTAAAGTTCGCTGATGGTATGGAGGTATACACCGACTTTAAAGCTCAGTTTTTTGAAGGTTTACAGCGTATGGAAAGAGGTAATCCGGAGGCTACACCAGATGCGATTTTTAAAATTGTTGATACTGAAAACCCACCTTTACGTTTCTTTCTCGGCAGCCATAACTTGCCTTGGGTTCGTACCGCTTATGCAGAAAGGATGGCCACTTGGGAAGAATGGGAATCAATATCGAACGCTGCACAAGGGTAATTTAAATAGAAAACCTTACCTATAACCGATAAATAAAGCTTATCGGTTATATTTGTATCATATCAATATGAAAAAGGAAGATAACAGCCCTTATAAATTCAATTCCTTATCGGAAGCACACCGGATAATGGGGCTGCCACAACCTAAACATCCGCTTATCAGCCTGATCAATAATGAAAATCACCCGGTTGAAATGAGCGGCCAGCCAAATTCTCACATCCTTAACTTTTATAAAATCTCTTACAAGCCAAAATTAAGCGGCAGGCTAAAATACGGGCAGAGTTATTATGATTTTGATGAAGGTGGTTTGTTGTTTGCTGCTCCGAACCAGATTATCGGTCATGAGCAGGATTTAGAATCAAGTGTTTGCTCATTGTATACCTTATTGATCCATCCTGATTTTTTATTGTCGTACCCCATCGCCAAAAAAATCAGAAGTTATGGTTTCTTTTCTTATTCAGCTAACGAAGCATTGCACCTATCAGAAAAGGAAAAGGCAACTATTATTGCTATTTTTAAGGGTATTGAAGAAGAATTGAACAGCAGAATTGACGATTTTAGTCAGGATGTGATTATTACACAGATCGAATTGCTGTTGAATTACAGCAACCGTTTTTACAAACGCCAGTTTATTACCCGCAAGGTGCTTAACAACGATCTTTTGCAAAAATTGGAAGAACTGTTGGAAGCTTATTTTAATGATCGAATGCCAATACTAAAGGGTTTACCAACTGTGCAGTATCTTTCCGATCATTTAAACATTTCGCCAAGTTATTTAAGCGATCTGCTCCGCTCGCTAACAGGACAGAACGCACAACAGCATATCCATCAAAAACTGATCGAGAAAGCAAAGGAAAAGCTATCGGGCACCAGTGTATCGGTGAGCGAAGTAGCCTACGAACTGGGCTTTGAACATTCGCAATCTTTTAACAAACTTTTTAAGGCAAAAACCAAGGTTTCACCATTGGCATTTAGAAAAATGTTTAATTAACAAAAGACAATTCTTAAGTAGCGTTTTGGTTCTCTGCACCGTATAAGCTGTAAATTAAAGCTTTATGAAAAAGAGATTATTACTCCTCCTGGCTATAGCATGCCTCTTGTATGTATCATGCAAAAAATCAGACAACAATAATGACGGGCCGGGCGAAGTTTACGGCAAATGGAAGCTAACAGAAACCATGTTCGATATTGGTAATGGGAACGGTAAGTATACAAAAGTAAATGGTGAAACTAAATATCTTACTTTAGAAAAATCAGCAGATAAAGCTGGGAAATTTAAAGGAGATGCCCTGCCAGATTTATTTTCATTCAGGATTTTGGACAGTGTAAAAATGGAAGTTTACAGCAACACCTACAAAATGCCATTGACTTATTATTACAAAGTTTCGGCAAAATCGCTTCAACTTAATCCTCCCTGTATTGAAGGTTGTGGCTACCGTTTCGTAAGGGAATAATAATCTTGTAGCTAAGGTTCTTAAAAAGCTTAATTTATTTGAACTCAACAAGATCCTTCTTAAATACGATCGTTCTGCTGATCTGATCGCTATCGAATCAGCAGAACATCATTCTTTTTTAAACAGCTAAACTATCCCATATCACCTGATAAATATCTGGTGCTTGTAAGGTTTTATCGATCGCCTTTGAAGTAACCAGAACAGGTTTAAATTGATCGGCTACATTAATGCTGCCATGCGATCCCTTCACCAGCGTAGCATCGAGCGGAATTACATCCATCACATAACGGAAGCCGGCTTTCTTTCTTAAAAGTTTATATCCTGCCCTCAATTTAGAGGTCATGAACATTTCGACAGGATCGTAACCAGGCTTTTTATGGATATCAACTACCCTAGCATAATCTGGGGCTTTGGCATCATCCAGCCAGAAATAATAGGTAAACCAGCTATTTTCTTTTGCGGTAAGAACCAGATCTCCAGAACGTTCGTGATTAATATGGTGTTTCTCTTGTTCTGCCTTATCGAGCACCAATTCAATATCAGGTACATTTTTCAATAGGGCTTTTACCTCCTCGGTTACACTCTTATCGTTGATATATACATGTGCTACCTGATGATCGGCTACGACAAATGCTTTTGAAGCACCTGGATCAAGCAATTCCAATCCTCTTTCTTCACGGATCTGGATCAGACCGTTTTCCCGAAACAAACGGTTAAGGTGGATTGGTTTATTTACAGGCGCAATACCATATTCGGAAAGTAAAATGATGCGGGCACCCCTACTTTCGTAAAAACGCACCAATTCTTCTACCACCTGATCGATTTCTTTCAGCTCTGTACTGATTTTATCCAACTCAGGGCCAAACTTTTGCAGACAATAGTCTAAATGGGGCAAATAAATTAACGTAAGTGTAGGATTGTGCAGCTTTTCAGTTTCCATCGAAGCATCTGCAATCCATTTTGTTGATTTAATATTTGCGCCAGGCCCCCAGAACTGAAACAAGGGGAATTGTCCCAGCTTATTTTGTAAATGGTCGCGTAATTCGGCAGGTTGCGAATAACAATCTGGTAATTTACGGCCATCGGCAAGGTAATTCGGGCGTGGTGTTACCGAAAAATCGGCTGTTGAATACATGTTGTACCACCAGAACATATTGGCACAGGTAAAATTCGGATCTTCTTTTTTAGCCTGATCCCATATTTTTTCAGCATTCACCAGTTTATTAGATTGTTTCCAGAATTTAATTTCTGCATCTGCATGATCGTACCATCCATTGCCCACAATACCATTCTCTGAAGGATATTTACCAGTGAGATAACTCGACTGCACAGCCGTTGTAACTGCAGGCAATAAAGGTTCAATAGTAGTTAAATGGTTCTCAGCGATATATTTCTGAAGAAAAGGCGTATGCGCCCCAATTACGGAAGCAGATAAGGCTACGATATCGATAACAACGGTTTTATGCATGTTCTTATTTTTCTAATAAATTTTTAACCCAAGCCAGTTCCCTGATAATTGAATCGTTTAAAGGTGCTTTTAAAGCTGTTGGCAAAACTTCCCAGGTATAGGTCTCTACTTCTAAATGAGCGGTAAAAGGGTTATTTTTTTGCAAGTTTAATACCTCGGTAATATCCGATTGTGTAGATTGGACCAAACCCATATCCTCAACAAAAATAGGTACATGAAAATGTGCCCGCCACTCTTCTACTTCTGGGTTTTCTCCCCCTGCCAGTGCATCAGCAAGGTCAGGATAACGCAATAGCGAACCATCATTTTTTCGGGCAATTACCTGATGGAGGTAAGTAGGTTCATCAAAACGGCCTAATTGAGCCAATACGGCTGTTCTTTCTAAAACAGATACAGGCAATTTAGCTTTCAATGCGGCACTGATCTGTATTTTTCCAATCTGAATGCCTTTCTCCTGCAGTTCATTGATGATGGCTATATGAGGTTCGTAACCAATTGCGAAATGACAAACATCATAACACAAACGGATATGCATTTTGATCAGGTTTTCTGCTTCATTGGCGCTTAAACCCGATCGATCCGAAAAATATCTTTTTCCAATTGGTAAAAGTTCGTTTTCAAACCAGTTGATAAATTCGGGACCTGATTCGAGAAAACCATCAGGCTCTGGTTCAATATCGAGATGGATGATTTTATCTGTCTTTTTAAAGATTTTTCCTAAACCTCCGGCAACTTCCAAAATATGTGTACTTGCAGTAACTGTAGCTTTTTCTCTTCCCAAAGCATCCTTAAACCAAGGTTTGTAGCTTAATGGCGAAGTCGAAATGCCTCCATCCATACCTTCCGGGATTAACTGCGATAGAATTTCTGCTAAACGGAGTGTATATTCAACGCGATCTCTCGTCGTCCAATCGGGCGCATGTACCTGATCTTTAACCCTGGTATTATGGAAACCGCCATATGGAAATCCGTTCATGGTAAAAACATATCCACCTTCCTGCTCGAGCCACTGCTTAAATGTCTCCAAGTGATTTTCTTCCAGCAATTCGATACTCGCGAGATTGGAAAGGCGTAAACCTATACCCATCGGTTCCTCTGGCGACAATTGCGCTTTTAATATCGGAAAACTATCTTTCAACACGGCAAAATGTGCCATCCAGTTTTCGCCTGCATAAATGTTGGTACAGAAGGTTAAATGTCCGGAAGTTAATTTCATAGCTTAATGTTGAATAATAGCTGTTTGGTTGTTTAAAGTTTCGGCAGCCCGTTTTAAAATGTCGGCATCAATTTCGTGAACTTCCTCTCCACTACCAAGGCCTGTAAGTAAGGTGATGGTCAGCTCTCCACCAAGATGCTCTCTAAATTCTTCAAGTCCCTGTAAAATTGGACTATTACCTTCGGTAACCTGTAACAAAGGATGCGTTAATTCGAAACCAAGTTGCTGAATCAAAGTGATTATCCTTTGTGCATCTTCAGTGCTGATCCTGCCCGATAAATTTGAATACACCGCATCTAGGGCAATCCCCATGGCAACGGCTTCACCATGTCTCACTTCAAAATTAGTCAGATATTCTAGTTTATGGGCGCTCCAATGGCCAAAATCCAAGGGACGGGCCGAACCGTTTTCAAAAGGATCGGCACTGCGGATATGCTCCATATGGAGTTTTGCACATTTCCAGATCTGGTAATTCATAGCTGTTATATCCCGCTGCGCAAGCGCAACAGCATTTGCTTCCAGCCACTCAAAAAACTCAGGGTCTTTAATCAATGCCACTTTAATGGCTTCGGCAATACCCGAACGCCAATCGCGATCGGATAAAGTGCTTAAAAATACTTCATCGTTAAAAACAGCGACAGGTGGCGAAAAAGTGCCCAAAAAGTTCTTTTTATTGAAATAATTAATTCCATTTTTCACGCCAACCCCCGAATCGTTTTGTGAAAGCACAGTACTTGGAATCCTGATGTGTTTGATACCACGGTGTGCAACCGTAGCTGCATAGCCCACCATATCGAGCACAGCACCACCACCAATGGCAGCAACAAACGAATGCCTGTCGATACCATGAACATTAATGGCTTCCAACACCTGATCAAAATATCTGGTATCGTTTTTCACATGTTCTCCTCCTGGAATGATCAGGATATCCTGAACCAGTTGCGTTTGAGGGTATTTTGAAAAATAGGTTTTAATCTGGGTGTTAAGGTCTTTGTGTGCATTTGCTACACCTTCATCTATTACAAACAAGATTTTCTTTACTGCCACAGCCGGATTTAGGTTAACCAAAAAACTGTTCAACAGTTCGTTTTCAGGCAAAAAAAGCGATGAAGTAAAGAAAACATTATAATTATATTGTACAGTAAAGGATTGATGTAAATGTTCCATATCAATTTGAGAATGTGTGTTTGATGGTTAAGTAACGGCGAATAATTTAGATAGCCACATGGATAATGGCAATAAAGCTGCAATTATAAATGCCAAAATCAGGGCATCGAAAGTTACGGCCCAGGCTGCATCCATCAAAATAAGTGAAATTACGCCAGCTTTTACCGCCCCGCCAATATTTTTACCGATAGGCTCCTTTATTGCTTTTAAAAGTGGCCTGAAAATCATAAAGCTGAATGGAACCAGAAACAGCAGCGACCACAGCAATCTATCGTTAACAAAAGCAAAATAAGCAATGGCGCAGATCACGATTGCATACAGAAAGGCAGCCAAATATAAGTTTTTAGCATGGCCTCCGTGAACTTCGCCACGGCTGGTCATGGTGATGGAAAAAATATAAATTACCGGAATAATGGCCAAATAATAATGACTGCACAGCATTGCCGGCACAATACTTAAACCCAGCAACAAGTTAAACCCGCGGCATAAACCCATGTTCAAAGGGCCGAAAAAAGAGTGGTGTTTACCAAATTTATTATAAAGCAAAGCGAAAATAGCCACCAAAAGCGCCAATAATCCCGATGTTAAACTATTTAATGCAGCTAATGCAATACCGCCCAAAAGTAACAGGCTACCTAAAATAGTTGCATTTTGTAAGCTGATCAGCCCGCTGGGAATGGCCCGCTCCGGACGCTCTATTTTATCCAGATCGGCATCAAAAACATCATTAAAAACGATTCCTCCTCCATACAAACAGGCTGTTGATGCAGCCAAAAATACAATGGATAACCATGGAATGGAAAACCCACTGCTTAAAACGCCAGAAATAGCGATTCCTGCTAAAATATCGGCTACTGACGTAACAATATTGGCAGGGCGCATCATGTGCAGATAGACAATTATTTTTTTCAATACTTTAGCTAATGATGATAGACGATTTATCTGTTCTTGGCTGTTGTCCGCCACGCAAAATGGTATTACCCTCGAATTTCTCGGTAAGATCTACATTTTTTTGCGCATTAAAATCGGCTTCATCCAGCTGTCCGCTCTGTGCAAATGCAGTAATCGCATTGCGGTAAGTAACCAGCTCAATAGCCTCATCGCTTAAACCACGCATTTTCATTAAAGCAGCGGTTTTTGGTACGGCTAAAGGATCGCTGATGCCCCAATCAGCAGCAGAATTTACCATAATACGTTCTGGACCATATTGTTTTACAATTTCTACCATGCGCTCGTTACCCATTTTAGTAAACGGATAAATGGTAAAAGCAGCCCAAAAGCCTCTATCTAAAACCTCTTTTACTGTCTCTTCGTTATTGTGATCGATAATTACGGTATAAGGATCAAGGCCATGCTCCAAAGCAATATCCATACTGCGTTGTGTGCCTTTCTTCTTATCGCGGTGCGGTGTATGTACCTGTAGTGGCAGACCTGCTTCTTTAGCAAGCTGAAGTTGTAATCTATAATATTTTTCTTCGGCTGCAGTCTGGTCGTCGAAACCGATTTCGCCTATGCCAACTACACCTTCTTTATAGATAAACAAGGGCAATATTTCCATTACCTGCTCTGCCAGGCTTTCGTTATTGGCTTCTCTTGAGTTAAGCCCAATGGTGCAATAATGTTTAATGCCAAATTGAGAAGAGCGGAAACGCTCCCAGCCGATTAGGCTACTGTAATAATCTCTAAAACTATCCAATCCGGTACGCGGCTGCCCCAGCCAAAATGCGGGTTCTATCAAAGCAACAACTCCTGCATCAGCCATCGCCTGGTAATCGTCGGTCGTTCTCGAAGTCATGTGAACATGTGGGTCGAAGAATTTCATTCCCTTTACGGCACTGATATCGAACGCTTCAGGCTCCCCCATCAATGCTTTATCTCTTTCAATTGAACTACTGCAACACATATATTTCTATTTTGAATTTCTAATGGTTAAAATGAATCCCAGTTTAAGCTTCCATCTGTGAGGGCCAACTTAAGTTCAGGAAAAGTGTTAATATAATCTTTTGCCGGCTGATAATCGGACTGTGCGATGGCAAGTGCAATGGCGCGTTGTTCAATTTGGTCGTAATGCTGTAAACCGACTTTAAGAGTCTCAAAAATCTCGGTATTGATAAATTTACTAACCAGGCGCCAAAGCTGTGGGTTTACATTTCGTTTGGCCGCCCAACGTTCTTTTGCATAATCAATCAAAGTTAATGCAAGATCCAAATTGGCACGTTTATCTAAACCAACGATGAGCTTAATATTTTTTTCGGTAAAAAACGCCTTCAGCACCAATTGGTTCCAGGCAGCTTCATCCAGATTTTCTGAAGGATAGGGATTGTTTTCCATTATCGCTTCCAAAACCGACCCGATATTACTCCTGATCCCTTCAGCACAACGTTTTACCCAAATTTCCGGATGCGCTAAAAACGGTAAGGCTGAATATAAAGCCACCGCCTCATTCATTTCAGCCGACAGGAATAACCGATCGACTGTTGCATAGAGCGTCTCCTGATCTATTGAATTTAAAGTTCTCAGCAACCAAACGCGACAAAGCCGATCTATTGTCCAGTTACGAATATAACTGATTCCAGCCTCTTCTATTAAAATCTTTTGGTCATCTTTAAGTTGAATTAGCGATTTCCCCGTTTTTCGCGGTACCATCACAAATGCCTGACTGATTTTATTGCTTTGATCAGCAGATTGTGTTATACTTTCCAACCAGTTTTGGCCATCTGCATCTACATTGCTTTTTACTATAGCTGATAAAGCTTTTTGGATAGCCATCCTATCATCACCTTTCATAAAGTATCTAAATCTATTAGCTGGCAATACCCGCTGAAACAAAATAATTGATCAACAAAGCCCCCGCAATAATCAACAGGCCAAAAAATTCTCTCGTTTGCTCGATGTAAGGTTTAGTTGCCTGCATGCTCTGCACAAGGCTCTCGCGTCTGTATTTAGTAATCCAATCTCGTACACCATCTTTTGCGAAGAACAGGATAGCAGCATAAATTAAGTAGAAAGCAGTTAAAAACAGATACGCGAAGGGGTAAAATTTACCTGCAGCAGCCAATCCGCAGCATATTGCGGCACTTAAATAGATAGACACCCAAAGAAAAGCATCGTTATCATTTAAATTTACATAGGCGAAGCCTAAAAACGAGATGCAAAAAATAATGTTAAGAATAATTAAAAGCATTTTAAATTATTTGGTTTAAAATAAGCTAAATCGATTTCCCGATTTTTTTTCATGGAAAAACAAAGTTATTTAAACTGAATGCTTTTTTTGCTTAAAAATTGTAAATTATATACTGCTATAAAAGTTTTTTTTGATTAAAAATGAATAATAAAACGTTAAATGCGAATAATATATATCCTAACTTAGCGAAGGAAAAATAGCATCGAACATAATATTGGCCTGTCCCTTAATTAAATCAATATCTTCATGTTTATTATTAACCAATAAATAGGTGCTGTTTTTTTCTTCCATGAAATGGCTAAAATATGCTTCACCAATAAGATTATAAACAGCATAACGATATATTTTAAAACGTTTTGTACAATCCTTACTTTCCTCGTAAGACCTTTTTGGATCAAAGGTATGCGATCCTAAAAAACCAAAGCTTGCTATAGGATTCTTTTTCAATATCTGTAATATAAGTTGTATACAGGTTGCCACAATTTTACCCATCTTATTTTCACCAGTGAGGACATTGAATTTCCTTGGATGTTTTTTTAAACGTGCAGGAAAAAATTTCAACACATAAATATTGAAAAGATACTCTTCAACCTCTATATGATATTTTTCTTTCTGAGTTTTAAAAATATAAGTTGTTCGCTCTTTTAAGTACTGAGCTCCTTGAAATTTATTGGTAAAATGTTTTGTAAATGGATATGAATGATCAAACATTAAGGTATCAAGTGCTTGTATGCTTGTGAACGTCCATTATTGATTTGACTGGAAGTCACACGTACAAGATTTGATTTTGATGTAGAGTTGATTTTAACACAAGAATTTTTGGCCGAAACTGCACTGTTATAAGGTGCTTTATTTTGTCCGTATGAATTGTTATTGCTACCCATGATAATTCTTTTAAGTGTAAAATAATAACAACGATCAATTTAAATTGTTATTATTCATTTCTACTTACTTATTGAGAGTGACTAATTTTCATCAAAGTTAAAGTATTTTCATCATATTTCAATAAATATTCTTTTTCCCTATAATTGTAAATAAATATGTATCAAAACTTTATCAAAAAATTATGTAGAATATCTATTTAGCACTAAAATACAAGCTTTAAAATATTCGCAAGCACAGGATTATGGTCATCGGCACGCCAATTAATCAATATATCGGTTTTAAAAGGCAAGGGAATAAACCGTAAGCCAGGGCTTTGATGGTGCATATAAGAATCAGGCAAAATGGCTATTCCCAATCCCTTCCGTACGAGTGCAATAATCGTAGATCCAAATTCGGAATGTAGAAATACATCAGGAACAAAATCGTAAGATTTGAAAAGTGCCTGAATGATTTCGCTATAGCTACTACCCTCATCCTTAGTCGGCAGGATAAACTTCTGCGCTTTAAGGCTTTCTGTAGATAAATCTTCGAATCTTTTAAAAGAGTGTTCTAACGGGACCACCAGAGCCAGGTGATCAGAGTATATTTTTTTTGATTCAATACCCTGCTCGCTGGTAATATCCCTCGTAATGGCCAGATCAATCTTATAGTTCCTTAGAAAATCCAGTTGATTTTCATATAAAACCTGCACCAACTTAATTTGAAGCTGTGGAAATGCCTGCGTTATCTTAGCCAAAATATCAGGCATGATAGAAGCTGATATAGAATCAGGATGTGCAATGGTAATGGTTCCACGTTCGCCAAGATGCAGCTGTTTGGCAAACTGGTGAATGTATTCGAGTTCACTTAACTCAACTTCCCATTTTTCTTTTAAGAATTTACCCGCCGGAGTGAGCTTGACATTACGTTTATTACGTTCGAAAAGCTGCAGACCCAATTCATTTTCGAGCGCCTGAATCTGGCGGGTTAGGGCTGATTGCGTGATATTTACCTTTTCAGCCGTTTTCCAATAATGAAGATGTTCTGCCAGGGCCAAAAAATACTTGATTCGCTGAAGATCCATTAATGCAAAATACGCATTAATAAATGAAAAAATAGCATTTTATTACATTTAAAGAGTTGTTACATTCGTACCATGGAGCAGATCATAATTGAAAGGGCAACACCAGCTGATATCAACAAATTACAAGAGATTGGAAGAACGACATTTTCCGAAGCTTTTGCAGATGTAAACACTGAGGAAAACATGAAGGATTACCTCGAAAAAGGCTTTTCGGAAGAAAAACTGAAAGCAGAACTAAGTAATCAGGATTCTCAGTTTTATTTCGCACTGTTTGATGGAAAAGTTATTGGCTATTTAAAGATCAACATTGGGCAAGCGCAAACTGAAAAACTAAATCCTGATGCACTTGAAATTGAGCGTATTTACCTTTTAAAAGCATTTTATGGTCAGAGAGTTGGCCAGCTACTGTATCAAAAGGCCATTGATATTGCGCTTGAAATGCAAGCCAGTTATGTATGGCTAGGCGTATGGGAAGAAAATTACAGAGCATTAAGATTTTACGAAAAAAATGGCTTTACCCCTTTTGGCAAGCATAAGTTTTGGCTTGGAGATGATGAGCAAACAGACTTGATGATGAAAAAAGTATTGCTTAACGATAATGAATTAAAAGTATCCTGATGGAAAAAAGAAACCTCTTTTTGATTTTATTGATACTGGGTACTGCGTTCTGGGGAATTTCATTTTCTGTTACCAAGCTTGCTATCGCACAGCACCAACCTGTTCTGTTTTTGTTCTACCGTTTTTTACTCGCCACAATGGTTCTATCGGTTATTTTTTGGAAATATGTAAAAAAACTCGATTCAACTGCTATTAAAACAGGCGCAAGTTTGGCTATTCCACTGGTACTTGGCATTTATTTGCAAACGCTGGGTATTACACATACATCGGCATCGCAATGTTCATTTGTAGCCGGAATAACCGTTGTAATGATTCCGGTGATTAAACTTTTTATTTATCGAAAACCTGCAGCACTAAAAATATGGATTGCGGCATTTACAGCGCTAATTGGACTTTTTGTAATATCGGTTACTGATAAATTCAGCATTGGAACCGGCGATTTATATACCATTATCGGCGCTTTTTGTTTCGCCATATATTTAATCCAGATTGAAAAAGAATCGATAACAGGCGACATTATCCCTACCATTGTGCCTATGTTTGCCACTTGCGCCATATTAACTTTTCTATTAACATTTATTCAAGGAAACGCCACCTGGATTCCTCAGCAAGAAACATTTTGGATTGGAATCATTTTTTGTGCGCTATTTTCAACGGCATATATGTACACCATATCTAATATTTCTCAAAAGTACATTAGCGCCGAAAGGGTATCCATCATCTATCTTTTCGAACCTATTTTCGGCGCTTTCGCAGCACACTTTATTTTGGGAGAAGAAATTACATCAAGGTTATTGATTGGAGGCGGAATGATATTTTTGGCAACACTGATCTCTGAACTGAAGTGGAGAATGCCAAATCCATTTGCAATGCTTAAGGTATCGAAGGAGAAAAAATATTAGGCTTATGTTATTAAGCTAGGGGTTCGGCACAAGAATAATAATTTAACCACAACTTGTCCCGATTTTCGGGAGATAGGAAGGATGCACACAGATATGAAAATCCGTGTTTATCTGTGTGCATCTGTGGTTAAAAACGCCTAACTTAACATCATTGAGCATCTGTAGAGGCGGTACCTGATTTTAGGAATTGTTATTGCTAGCTTATAGATACACCTTAAGGAAAATTGTCTTTTTAGTTCGCTGCAACTTTAACCGCATTGTTCTGCAACATCATTCTCGTTGCCAAAATGTGCTCACAAGGTCCTTTCTTAAGTTTATTGCTCAGATAAAAAGCGCATTCGCAGGTACCTTCAATTAAGCGCTGATCTTTATCAATCAAAGCCAGCGTACTAAAAGTTTCGTTTTTAGTTTTCACTTTACCCTTTATTTCAAGTACATCATTTTCTATTTTGGTGGCTATTTTCACATGATCTTTCGTTATAAATTCGTTCGCAATTTTTTCTTGCTCGCTACCAAAACGTAAAGCAGTAAAATCAAGCGGTTCCTGGCTTAGCTCTCTTACACGATAAACACCCTGTTTCAAATCGTAAATTACACGCCCCGCCTGCGTGTAAGCTGTTAACGCCGACGAAACCACAGCAGCGCTTAGTCCGGTTTTTGTTGTTATTTCTGCTGTTGATGCAAACCAGGTTTCTTTTAAAGTAGTAAAAACCTGTTGTTTGGTTAATATATCTACATTTCCACGGGGTGCCATTAAGTCGAAATTACCGGCCCTGCTCCAATCGTTATTTGTCCAGCCTGATAATCCAAGCGTAAAAGTCATATCGCCTAAATCGGCCATAAAAAAAGAAGGCAAACCAGAACCCAATAAAACCACTTTAAAGCTTTTTGCAATCGGAATTAAACGTTCCAGAATCATCAACCTTCTTCTGCCCCAAATTCTGATTGTCTTTTCCTCAGAACCGGTATAAATGGAGCGATGGAAAGTTAAGGTTTCATACCAAGGCTCAATAACCAGGCGTACTGGTTTGCCTGGCGCTAAAATAAACCGTAAAGCCCGTGGGCCGGCAGTTTCTTTAAAACGGCGTAAGTATTGGCAAAGGCTAAAAACATCCATTGGATGCAATTCGAATGTAGTTGCAGGCAAAGTCATTGCTGCACTCACCTGCAAAAAACCCCTCACCCACGAATCTGGTAAATCTATTTTAACTTCTTTATAAACCTCCTCATTAGTGGTTTTCGCCTCAAATCCCGAAGGATCAATTTTAAATGACGTATCCTTATAACCCCTTATTTTTTGAAATTCACCATATAATTCTGCCGAGTAATCAATATTGGTCGTACCACATTTAAATTCATTAATTTCTGTAAACACATTATAGCTACAGCTTAGCTTGCCATATGAAGATTCATCTTGACTAAAACATTCGAAAAACAACTCATCAGGATGAACAGTAATCACAGGATCAAGAACAACCCATGCATCGCGATCATTTTTATACAAGTAATCGAAGTACCTACTTTTTGCTTTGTTAAATGGCCCGAGTACCCGATCTTTTTCCCGATAAATCTGTTTTAAATCATGTCTAATTTCTTCGATGCGATTTCTCACCTGTTCAATCTGGAAACCAGCCATATATTCGCCTAGCCAAAGTTTTTCCTGTTCTTCAGCCCATGCTTTATATTCAGCTTTATCTTTTGGTTTGTAACGAAGGTCTGAAACAACGACATCATGCAATGCAGATATTGCCTCGCGAAACGCAATCTTTTTATTTAATTTTCCAACAAAAAAAGTTGGATCACGCAGTGCATCCGGCGCAAAACGCATTGCTGTTTCATTCGTATCATTACTGATGGAAGTATTTCCGTTATATTTATAATTGAATAACATGCGCTTCGTTTTTGATGATGAGATGCATATCCAAATCAGGATATTGCGTTTTAATTTTTGTTAAAATATCGATACAAACAGCCTTATCCTGAATGGTTGATTGTGCTGAAACATCATCCAAAATACTTATTGCCCAAATTGCAGTTTCCACATCCTTTATCGATTCCTGATGTAGAAAGTTAAAAATACGATCCTTAGCAACCCTACCTTTGTTAACACGGGTAAGTGCAGAACGGAAGTAAAATGTTAACTCCCGCAGCAAATCAGGTTTATCTTTAGCATACATGGATAGGTAGCTACTTACAAAAGCCTGAACATTTACACTTGGATGCTCGCTTAATTTCGTTAAATAATCTAAGGCATGTGCTGCATTGAAAAACCGGGTAATCATTTCCTTGCCAAAGTTTTCAACATCTGGTCTAATCGAATCTACAATTCCAATTAAAGTATCTGGGTCCCAATCTCCTTCAATAAACTCAGTTTTAAAAAAATGAAAAGCATAAGCCCTGGTATCGTCCCATTTCGAATCTAACAGGTAAAGTGACTGATTCCTTTCCGCTCTGACTCGTGATACATGTTGCTTGAAATAATTCCAGCTCCATTGGCGGATGGCAAGGATTTCATGACTACCAAAAGAAATAATCTGCCGCAAAGAAAAACGATCCGGGTTATCATAAGCTTTCAGAATTTCATACCCTGCCAACTGACTAATCCGGTACTGGGCATGAATCAGTTTTGTAATATCTTTTGGCTGTAAGCCACTGCTCCAATATTGCTTTAGATTTTGCAGTAAAAATTCGCTTAACCTCGTATGTGCACCTTCAAACTTCTCTTTACGCATCAAAGCATAAGCAAAATGTGGCACAATAGCATTCCCAATTTCGGATTGATGAGCAAATAGCTTCCCGATAATTTTAAATACAGCATCCAAAACTTTCTCATCGCTACTATCAATCAGACTGAGTAACAATTGGATATTTTCAACAACAAAATGTTCAGGATATTGATTTAATAGCTCAATACCACCATCGCGAACTTCAGGAAATTCACTAAGCAATAACATTTTTGTTAAAGAGATCGGAATTTCCGTTGGAGAAACCTTTGTAACCTTATTCAGTAATATTTTCGTCGCCAAAATTTTATTGGCATTCAACACCGACGATATTAACTGCTCTACAATACTCCAACTCAATCTTTCCATTTGCGTTTCAGCAAATAAACCTAAACGATCAATAGCATTTTTAGCTTGAAGATTGTTATCGTTTGTATTTTCAAAATGAAGCAGTTCAGTAATTACTTTACCTAAAACAGCCTGTTTCCTATCCTCAGAAAACAGGTATTTCTGTAATGTTTCATTGATCCAATTTTTGCATTCCTCTTGAGCGTTGAATAACACAATCAACAAAAATTCAATATCATTAAAATAGAGTTCGATATTCCGGCTAACCGATTCTTGCGCCCAAAGCCTGGCGTCGCTACTATTGCAAGCCAATATTTCGGCAACAAAAACAGGGTTTTGAGCAAGCTTGCTTTCTTCATTTTTCAGTATTTCAAATCCGAACTGATTTGGCAAATCGAATTTACTATTTAACAGTTGCAAAATCGAACGTTCATCAAAACGCTGAATAATCTCTTCGTATTGTGGATGAGCAGTTAACCTTTCGTAAGCAAAAAGATGTATTCTATCCATCTCAGCTTGCATCAACAATTGTATATAAGCTTGAGGCATAGCATCCCAAAGCTCAGGGTACAACTCTAAACGGGGCACACTTTTCACCTCTGTTTTTGGAGTAGTATCTTGCTCAACCACTGGCAGAGGTAGTGGTGTTACATTTTTCTTACCAAATAAACTTTTAAAAATATTCTTAGCCGCATCAATTACCGAAACACCGTTGTCACTATTAAAACCTGTATTTGATCTGGCAGCTACCGCCCGAACATTGGCGGCGTTGTAATAATAATCAGGGCTGGTTACCGTTCTACTGTTGATTATAAACCTTAAATTAGATTGCAATTGGCGCTTCGGATCATTCCCAAAAAGGATGGTAGAAAGCAGTAAAGATTCAGAACATTCGGGATAATTGACAATTAAATAAGCGTATTGTTTCGTTTTATAATTATACCGTCCATATTCACTTAATGGCTTCTCTTCAGCAATAGAATAATCTTTTTCTTTATACTGCAGTAAAGTATTAACTGCAAGTTTTAAATAGGCTGATGCATTTTTGGTTGCTCCGGCACTTTTAAGAAATTCCACTGCATTTTTCTGAAAATAAGCTTTAGTGTATTGCGAAAATGCGAGCTTACTATCTTTGTTTTTAAGCTCTGCACCTACCTTAACGGTGAGGTCTATAGCGGTTAAATATTGCCTGTAATTAGAATCAAGCGAATATGTTCGCCTAAACATAGCGGGTTGTTTCTCGAAACCATAAAATAAAATAGCCAAAGTTGTTACATCGTTTCTTAACTGCGCCAGCTTATAAATTGCCCTCAGCTGTTTAAAAAACGGTGGTTTGTACGGGCAGGCTTTCAATATACTATTAAGTATGGGCAACAAAGTTGATTGCACTTTGCATAACAAATAAAGGGTGGTAAAATAATCTACCGCTTTATCTTTTAAATTTTGATCTAAAGTATCCTTAAGCAATTCTAAATTGTTCGTTTCTACAGCATACCTTATTTCTGCAGGTAGCTTTTCTAATAACTGATTGCTGATTTTTTGCTGATCAGCATCCTCAGTAATCGTCAGGAGCCCCTCAAAAGCCATGTTTATGATATGACTTTTTTGCTTAATATTATTAGCCAAAGCTATGAACAGTGGCCCGGCTGTAACCGCATTTAATTTTGTTAACGCATACAAGGCCGCGTAAGTTTGCATTTCGTTCCCTCTTGTTGCCAGTTTGATGATAAACGGAATAGCCTCTTGCACGTTTAACATGCCGGCTTTCCAAATTACCCGACTGGTTTTCCATTCGGTTCTGAAACTGTTTCTACCAACCACAGCATCTTGCAGGCGCTGCAAAATTGTACCATTTAAAGTATCAGGTTCAACCGTATCTAAGGATGGGAGTTCCATAAATACTTCCGTTTCGGTTTGATAACCTTTTTTGCGTTTTTCGTTTTCCAATTCTGCAAAAAGCACCTCAGCATTCGCCAAAGGTAATGCAGCAGGTGTTTTAGTTCCTTCTTTAAGTGTACTTCCTCTTCTACCGTATCTAAAATTCACCAGGAATTCGTTTGCAGAAAGCTCGCAAAGATCAATCTCATATACCTTATCAGATTTCCCTTCTTTAAAAAATAATTTACTTTGTTTAGTGAGTTTCATACAAAACGTTTAAAGAATATTCCACCAATCGTACTGTTTGGCATCATTTGATGGTTTTATGGGAGTTTCTAATTTAACTTCAGTCACTATTTCAGCTACAATAGTTTCAATTTTAACTTCAACAAGCTCTTTCTCGATAGCTGGATAACCATGTTTAGCAACAATATTTTCGAGCTGAACTTTAAAAGCAGCAGCCTTGCTCTTATTTACCATCTTCACAAAATTGATGTAACCCTCTACAGCATTAATCAGGTTTTTAGCATTACCCCATTTCTGTCCGTTCCACCCGTGTGATTCTATATTGTGCAAAAGCGCTCTAAATTTGCGCAACTGATCCCGCTGAACATTTAATTTTTCATTTACAACAATTCCGGTAACCTTTTGCAGATTGCCTTTTCGCATGATATGCGTTTTCGCAGGGTGCATGGTAAAACCTTCTGATTCTATGATCTTTTTGAGAAAAAACAATAAACCGGCAATATTTTTTTCGTTCTCTTTTGATGTTGAAAAACTTAAATCATCGGCATATCGGGTATAAACAAAGTTAAATTTTGATGCTAATCCTGTAATTTTCTTATCAAGTTTAAATGCGATTAAATTGCTAATTGCCGGACTGGCAGGAGAACCTTGCGGTAGCACACGATCTCCTTTTTGCACGTAATAAGATACGCCATCCATTTCTACATGCTCTGTTTCTGCATGGGTACAAATTAGGCCAAACAACGTAGCAAGTTGTTCTGAATAACCCAATTTATGAAATAACCCCTTTACGCGTTTGTAACTAATGCTTGGAAAGAAATCTTTTAAATCTACATTAATAACAATGTCTTTTTCGAGATGGGGCTGCGCATTGCTGATGATGGAGCGTTCTTTGATAAAGCCATGAACATGATCATTAATTTCAATACGGTTCAAAATGTTCTCCAATACCCAGAGTTGCAAAGCTTTTAATCTGGATTTTGGTGCTGATATCAGCCTTTTCCCACCTGTTTTTTTAGGAATTTCGAAAGTATGGTAATGATTGATCCGGGAAACTTTTCTTTGATAGAGCAAGTATCGTAAAGTGGATAAATCTGCACCAATGGCTGATGCAAAATCGACAATTTGATTAAAAACCGGCAGATTAAATTTCTGTAAAGTTTCTACATCAGATTCCGTTTGGTTTAAGCCACCTGAAACCCCATCGCCCAAATAAATAATCTGCTGTTGCTGAATATTCAGCCAGTTTGCAGCCTTATCATCTTTCTTTTGTTTGTTTTTTTGCTTGGTTAATGCTCGTTTATCCTTTGCCAATTTCATGCGTGCTTTACGCATTTCTTTTAGCATGGCCTCTTGATTCTGGTATTTACGATCCTGCGCCAAAAGATTGTTCAGCTCTTGGTTTGCAACAAGTTCCCGTTTAATTAAAACTTCTGGTAAACTTGGCGTATTAGAAGATTCCCAAAAACCAAGGCGCTGCATTTCTTCAAGGATATAACTTTCTTTAGAGGTAGCCCGAATACGGTCGTAGATTTGTTGTCGGCTCAGTTTTTCTGCCATTTGGAGCTTGATTTAGTTAAAAAGCCCTGTCTTTTTTATAAAACAGGGCCCGAATTTAAAATCCTTCGTATTTTCATAGGACTATATCAATCAACTCCAGAGAACATGTACTATACGTACGGTTAAACTCGTGGAGTATGGAACCGAAACCGTACGTATAGTACGTGTTCTCCCCATAAAGATTGCAGGTAGTGCCGAGTGTCAAATATTAGTTCATCGATGACGAAACATCACCATTTTCTTATTCAGAAAAAGCAAGGTATTTTTTAAATCCACGGGCAATATAGAAATAAATATTTCGATTTTGAAACTAATTTATAAGTTAATCTCAAATTTTATTTTTACGATAAGGAGGTGTTTTTAAGGGAAGAAATCAGATTTGATGCGAGAAATTTTACCATTCCATTCTGCCTAAACTTACGGTTCCACTCATATTAACATTGGTTAAAAGGGTGTATGAACAATCTAACTCTTTAAGTTTTCTTAAGCCGTATATATCGAGCTCAACCAGAGGGTTATCTCTTAGGGACAATTCTTCAAGATCTTTAAACTTACTAAAATCTAATTTTGTCAATTGATTTTCAGCTAACCTGATCAGTTTTACCGCAGGACACCCTGTTACTTTAAACTCGGTTAGCCTGTTTTTTTGAAACTCAATATGCACAAGTTTTGGAAGATTTGAAATGCTCACTTTACTAAGTGCATTTTGTAGCATGTTTATATCTTCGAGCTTTTGCAGTCCTGTAAAATCTATTACACTGATTTGATTCTGATGGATGTATAAATTTTTGAGGTTTATCAATCCCTTAAGGTTAACGCGCTGAATCTGGTTGTTGTAGCCAAAAATATTTTCCAGGTTTTTCATTCCTTCCAGATCCAGTATCTGTACCTGGTTATTCCAAAAGCTTAGCTCTTTTAGGTTTGTGAAACTTTTAATGCCTACCAATGAACTGATACCTGCCTGGTCTAAACTGAGCTTAGTTGCTTTTTGTGCTTCAGCAAGTTGAATTTCTCCATCTCCATTAAGATCTATCCCCAAAACAACCAATTTTTTCTTAAAATTCGGATCTGGAATTTTTATCGTTTGGGCAAAAGCGCCAAAAGGTATAATCACCCCTATAATGATGAGGTAACAATAGACATATTTTTTCTTCATTATTTTTCTTAATTTAATTGCTCACCACTACATTTACTACTGCGCCAGCTTCTTTAACCTCAATAAAGCCACGTACTTCATTTTCAATAAAAACGTCGTAATGCTGATCTTCATAAATCGGCGACGAGCCTAAAGCATATCCATAAACATTATAAGAAGTGCTTGTGCCGGTTTGAACAGCAACTGTTTTTTGCCTGGCAAAGGCTATCCAGCTAATTGCATAATACTTTCCTGGTTTCAGGTTGGTGAACTGAAACGTTCCCTTATCATCCAAAAATCTGCCTTCTAGCCGGTAAGTAAATGCAACAGGACTCATAGTGGCCTGTTTTCTACGGCTATTAAATTTTTTCTTCAACTCCAAAAATTCGGTAAAATAAGGTGTTACCGGGAATAGCAAGATCTGGCTCCCTTTAACACCAAAATTATCTTTTCCTTTTTTCTTCAATGTGGCAGTTCCCTGTATGGTAGCCGTTCCTTTTTCCATCAATCTGGCCGTTTCTGCTTCATTAAAAGGAGTAGCAGGAAGAACCCATTCTGGGGCTTTCTGTGCATATACCATCATGCTACAATATAAAAGCAACATTTTAACCAGCAATATTTTCGGTATTCTTTTGTTCATCATTTTTTCAAAGTTTCATTGGCTCATCATATAATTATAAATCAACGGTTTTGCCGGTATTTTTTAATTTCTAACCACCTTAATATGATACCCAAAGTTAGACTGGAACACATCTGTATGTATCCCTGATTTCGGGGATATTTGATTTTATTGCCATGTTTGTTCTGAAATGAACAGTAGAAAAGTTTACCAGATATTATAGCTGAATTGTATAGTTTTAGCTATGTTTGATACTCATCATCTATGTGCTTTTAATGAAAAAAACCGCTCTATCCTGTTTATTTATGGTTTGCGTTTACCTATCATTTGCGCAATTGCCCATAACAGATGTACGCTATCCAGATAGTTTGTTGAAATTTTTGGCAAATGCCAAATCTGATAGCGTAAAAGCGTGTTCACTGTTCCTTTTATCAGATTATTGGTCAAACAGGGATACCTTAAAATCTAAAAACTTCCTCGCAAAAGGTTTAAAATATGGCGATAAATACCCTTACGTTAAGGCGCTTTACTATTATTATCTGGGCGGGTATTATTTTTCGACCAATAGTGCGAAAAGTGAAACCAACTATTTGGAAGCCGACAAACAGCTATCGAAATTTAACAGCAAAGAGGCATTTCTTTTCAGAAGTAAATGTTGGTCGAAATATGCCATTTTAGAATTCAGTATAAAAGACAACTCCATTACATCTATCGATATTTTCATAAACAAAGTTATTCCCCTGATAAAAAAAACAGGCAATGTTCAACATCTGGCGGTGAATTATCATAATATAGCGATGATATTTATGGATTGCCAGCAATACGACAAAGCAGCGGAATATCTCCAGTTGTCTATTTCGTTATTGGATAAACAACCCACCGTATATATTAATGAATTGTACCAAAACCACATCAGTCTCAGTCGAAATTATCTATTTCAAAACAATACATTATCTGCAAAAAAAGAATTAGACAAGGCTAAAGCTTTTCTTATTAAAACTACAAGCCCCATAAATTACATGAAATTCTACGTAGTAGAAGGAACATATTATACAGCAGTCAAAGCATATAGCAAAGCATTACAGGCTTTAAAAAAGGGGGAAATGCTCGCTGTGCAATCAAAAGAATATAATATGCAGCGAAATTTATCTTTAGAGATGTATCGGCTGTTCATCAAGCAAAAAGCATATCAAAAAGCCATAGCAGTTTTAAGAAAAAATGTAGAAGGCCCAGTTATGCATAAGCATTCTTCGGATGATCTGATTTATTATTTTGAACTATCAGAAACCTACGGCAAACTGGGCAACAGTAAAATGGCCTATACCTGGCTTAAAAAATATAGCAAATTAAAGGATAGCATAAATGCCCAGGAGGTTGAACACAAAATAAGTGCATTGGAAGTAAAATATAAAACAGCAGAAAAAGAGAAAAAAATAATTGCCCTTAATGCCGAAAATGAAAAAGCAAACTTATCAGCAAAAAACAGCCAGCTATTAAGCTGGTTATTTGGTATAGCTTGTTTGTTTTTACTCATCGTTGCCATTTTGGGGTGGCTTTTTTATAGGAGCAGTAAAAAATTAACGATACAAAAAGATTTAAACCACCAGCAACAAATAGAAGATTTTGACCGCAGGCAAGAAATTAAAATTGTTCAGGCGATGTTAAATGCCAAAGAAGAGGAACAGAACAGGGTTGCCCGCGATCTGCACGATGGATTGGGCGGAACCCTTGCGGGAATCAAGATCAATCTTTCTCATTACGCCACAAAAAAGAAAAACAACGATGATCCTGAACTTTACCAAATCATGGATCAGATGGAAGGTTCGATCAATGAACTGCGCCGCATAGCGCATGATATGATGCCAGAAATGTTGCTCAAATTTGGGCTGGAGGAATCATTAAGGGATTTATGCACATCGTTAACATCTGAAAAACTGAACATTGATTTTAAATACCTGGGCGCTAAACGTTCATTTTTGCCACAACAGCAAATTAATATATACCGCATTATACAGGAGGCAATGCACAATGCCGTTAAGCACGCAGAGGCAGAAAACATTTTGTTGCAGTGCTCGCAAAACGATAATACATTTTATATCACCATAGAAGATGATGGCAAGGGTTTTGATCCCGCCCATTTAACTAAAGGTATGGGCATTCAGAATATAAAAAACAGGGTAGCCTATTTAGATGGTGAAATGGAAATTTTATCGGCTGAAAATAAACCAGGCACTTCTATTAATATAGAATTGAATTTTACTGCTTAACGACTATTTGCTTAGATCTTTAATACAAGCAATTTACTAGATCTTATAAGAAGATTTTCATTATATCAACCCATACTTTATGGCTCGGTTTACCACTGCCGACATACTGGCTACTTCAAATTTTTCGATCAGATTTTTACGGTGGCTCTCTACCGTATGAGGGCTAATAAATAAGTGTGTGGCTATTTGCCCCGTGGTTAGCCCTTTGCCCACCAGCTCCAGTACTTCTTTTTCTCTGCGGGTAATGTGTGGTATTTCTACCAAATTGCCTTTTTGGTGGCTGTACATAATCTCTTTCGATTTGGTGCACAGGTATTTTTGGCCACTTAAAATGGTCTGAATGGCCAATATGATCTCTTGACCTACAGAATTTTTAAGAACATAACCATTTGCACCGCTTTGTAAAACACTTTTAATTACAGGCCGTTCATTATGCATGCTCAGCGCAATAATACCAACTTGATTATCGGTCTTTCTTACCTGTTTGCATATTTCTACGCCGCTTATATCTGGCAGACTAATATCAAGCAATACCACATTTGGCTTTAAATTGTTTATTCCAGCTAAACCTGTCTGTCCGGTATTGTAACAGGCTATTACTTCCATATCATCGCGGTTAGTAAGCAGGTTTTTCAATCCGTCGGATACAATGGGATGGTCGTCTATAATAATTACTTTAATCATTTTAAGTCAATTGGCTAATACCATTAAGTACTCACGCCAGCTGTAATATTCTTGGTCATTTAATATCAGGCCAACTAAAATGTCAGAAATATAACCATAAGCGTGAATTAAAAACATTGCATTTTTCAACCTTTACCCTCCCTCTGCAACGGGTTCCGGATTTAGAACAAATTGTTTGTTCTTTACATTAAAATTCACGTTAAGGTATCCGCCAACCCTGCCAATCTGATTGGAAATCAAAAAATCATTGCCCTTCCCCGTCGTAATGTTATCATAAATGATGGTCATGACATTGCCTGTGGGCGTTTCGATAGGTTCAAAATTAAGGATCTGAAAGGTTTTATTAGTTTCCTTATTGATGATCTTTAATTCGCGCATGTGTGCGTCGGTAGAGTTGCTCTTTTTAGCATAAATACCGATAAAATAATAATTTTTCAAAGACGGAAACTGAAGGATCTGGATATTATCGAAGGCTTCATCTGCAAGATCACTGAGTCTGTTTACAAGCCGGAGGTTTACCTTAAGTTTACTTTTACCACGGCTCCAGCTACCTGTGAGTTGCTGAGTTGAAAAGCTAAGGTGAAAAGTAGCAGAAACCTTGTTATTAGTCCCAATTTCATAAATTTTAAGCTCCTGGGTACTTTGGTTAAAAACGCCCTCAAGCCTGATAGGATGATTAACTTTATCGTATTTATATACACCAATAACATTATAGTTTTTTTTGGCAGGTTCACCAAAATACCCTTCTTTTATCTGAAAAGATAAAGTAACCGGATACCTGTCGATTAAACCCGTGTAATTGTAAGTATTGTACCAACCGGCAAAGGTTTTCAACGATGTTAAAATAAGGGTGGCCACCAATACAATAAGCTTAGCTTTCATGTTTAATTATTTGATTTTTATTTTAGTATCTTTTTAGATTTTACTTTTTTGTCCCTAAAAATTCTTCAAGTTTACTTACGAACAGTTTACATACTCAAATGTATGCCAAAATAAAAAACGCTTTGAAAACAGATGTTTTACAAAGCGTTTTGTTTTAAAAGTACCCAAGAGGAAAGTATTACACTAGTCAGTTCTACTTAATTATCATTTAGTTAAATATTATTGTCGGAGTAAAAATCATTTTAAATCGTTCTGAAACCATATTCTTCTCCAAGGGAATCAATCCACATTAAGAATATTTGTTGATCAGGATATTTATTTGAATCATATTCTAGAGTTATTATAACTTGTTTTTTTTCTTCTTTATCTTCCGCCATGCCTATACCAGTTTAAATCCTAACTCTTCAGCAATTTTTCTAGTTTTATGAAGTAATTCAGGGAATTTATCAAAGTGAGTTTCCGTGCCAGCTATTTTCAGAGAAAAGGTCATAGTCGTGAAATCATCTGGGATCACATTATAATTACTTACAGATCCCTTATCTTCTCTAATATCACTATCGTGAACCTTGTATTTAGGGTTTCTAGACTTAACATAATCATAAAGGAAATCATATTCGAGGATTTCTGATGCCCGAACAATCTGGGTAATAGGCAAATCATTTTTCTTAAAAACATGCTGAAGATTTCGGTCAGAAACGCCAAACTTATCGGCGAACGAAACGAATGTCATCCCCTTTTCTACAATCTTTTTTCTAATAGCATCACCTATTACATAATTCATATCACAAATTGAGGTAATTTTTTTGTATTGTAAATCAATTAGTTACGAAGTATTTCTGTATTAAACAGGAAATATATTTGTATTATATACAATAATATTTCTATAATTGTAGAAACATAATCGGTTTTTAATCGGTCAAAATTCGGTTTAAAAAACAACTTACCATATCACATATAAGTGCCATGTTGACAAAAAGAGAATCAAATAAGATAATAAAGGCTTTACCACTAAATGGTTACCAACTAGTTTCAGAAAAACTAAATGGAGAATATAGCGCAGAGCACATCAGGAAAGTTTTAAATGGGGCATGCACAGTAAAATACAATAAAAAGATTGTGGATGCAGCACTTCAATTAATTGAAGAAGATCGTTTAGAAGTTGAGGCACAAAAGCAAAAAATAAAACAATTATCAGTTTAATATGCAACTGCTATCGACTCTCGTTCACAACGGTACTGAATATTTCACCTCGAATAATATTCGTCATGCTATTACTTCTGGTAAAATCGAAGTTATTGACCACTTCCCTGTTGACTTCTACAACCTTCTGTTGGACAAATTAAATGAAGACGCAAACGCAATTCGAAGTTTGAAAAAAATGGGAATTACAAACGAACGTGAAATGGTTGAGCATTTTTTTGACTGTAATTATTCTGCTTTTGGGGGGGATGCTGATGTAACTAGCTGTGGAAAACTTGGCAATAGAGAAGTTGTGCCATGCGGAAAGCGAGATATCTGTCCGTTCGAGGGAAAACTTTGCCAGCTACCAAACAATATCACTAAACGCGAAGCACAAATATCTAGAGCAATTGCTAAAGCAAAGATGGATGCAGAAATCACAAAAGATTTATTTATAAGCCAAAACACACTTAGAAATCACAAAAACAATATTGAAAAAAAAATAGGTCAAACCGGAAAAATTGCAATAGCAGTTTGGGCTGAAAAGGTTGGGCTGATTCAAGGATAAACACGGTTCGTACTTACCAACAGAATCATTGATTACGAGAATGAATCTGTAAAAAGAACTTTATCCGCTTGGTTTACGTGTACCAAGCGGTTCATTAAAATTAAACTAGAAGAAATGATAGTAGTAGATGTTATTCCGGCACAAAACAATATTTTTTTAGTCCGGTTTTCTGAACCTAACGAAAGTTTTAAGGATAAGGTATATACGCCTGTATGGGGTTTAGATGAAGTTAAGCGAAGAATGTACTTCAAAAACAGGATGTATGTGCTCAACACCTTGAACAGCTGGCTAAACCAACGTCAACATGCTTCACATAGCTACACAAAAGAATGCGTACTACTTCAAAACTGGCTTTTGGAATACCAGAATGCATCATTTTTCAAACTATGCGAATTTATAAAAAGGAAGCGGTTGGTTTTCGAAGATGTGGCACCTGGTGATCAAAGCAGATATTACAATCATTATATCAATACCATAGTCCCAATACTAGATTTCGCTGAACTGGAAGAAGATAATCAACGGTAATGCAGTTTCAAAATGCAGAAGGTTAGGCTAATCCCGGTGCCGTTGACGGGAAAAACAAATCGGGTGCTTTCTCCCGAACTGGTTAACCAGAACTGAAGTAAGTTCTTACCCTGCTGGGCTTCAAACTGGCAGGGATTATTAAACGCCACTTATTAAAATAAAACTATAAAAATGAAAAATCACTTAAAAATCAAAACGTTTCAGGATGCATTGGACTTCAATGGCGAAACATTGG
>Ga0308160_10000985_pt1 | contig 44452 bp, 36 predicted proteins | sample PhyFR1_FD_201036 | JGI IMG/M metagenome (GOLD analysis project Ga0308160, IMG submission 201036) | Phyllosphere microbial communities from UC Gill Tract Community Farm, Albany, California, United States - DLSLF.R1 | ecosystem: Host-associated > Plants > Phyllosphere > Unclassified | place: USA... | reverse complement strand
AGGGTCTGCTGCAGGCTGACGCTCCGGAGCAGCTCGCGCGGAGCTGCCCCGAAGACGTCGGCGGCGATCCAGGGCGTCGACTGGGGGTTGTCGAACCAGCTGATGAACGACGTGATGCCGGCCTGGGCGACGAGCCCCACGGCGGAGCGCCGCCCGGGCGGCATGTCGCCGTACCAGGGCAGGGTCTCCTCCAGGCGTTTGATCGTCGCCGTCGACAGCTCGCCCGAGACCGTCCGCAGCCACGCGAGCGTGCGCTCCTTCGTGGCGGCGGACGGTTCCATGGGCGAGTGCGACACCCGCTCAGCGCTCACGTCGCGGTCAGCTCTCCCCGCCGGCGCTGCCGCTGGTGCCGGCCGTCACGTCGTGCAGCCGGTAGCGGTCGATCGCCTGCTGGACGACGCTCGGGTCGACCTCGCCGCGGCGGGCCAGGGCCTGCAGCGTGCGGACGACCATCGACGGGCCGTCGATCTTGAAGAACCGACGGGCCGCGGCACGCGTGTCGGAGAACCCGAAGCCGTCCGCACCGAGCGTCAGGTAGTCGCCGGGCACGAACTCGCGGATCTGGTCGGGCACGGCGGCCATGAAGTCGCTGGTGGCGATGAACGGGCCCTCGCTGCCCCGGAGCTTCTCCGTGACGTAGGGGGTGCGCTGCTCGGCGCCGGGGTTGAGGAAGTTGTGCTCCTCAGCGGCGAGGCCCTCGCGGCGCAGCTCGTTCCAGGAGGTGACGCTCCAGACGTCGGCCGCGACGTTCCAGTCGTCGGCCAGCAGCTGCTGCGCCTCCAGGGCCCACGGCACGCCCACGCCGGACGCGAGCAGCTGGGCGCGCGGGCCCAGGTTGTCGGCGCCCTTGAGCTTGTAGATGCCGTGCAGCAGCCCGTCGACGTCGAGGTCGTCGGGCTCGGCGGGCTGGGCCATCGGCTCGTTGTAGACGGTGATGTAGTACATGACGTTCGGGTCGGAGTGGGCCGGCGAGCCGTCCTCCGTCGTGCCGTACATGCGGTCCATGCCCGCCTTGACGATGTGGCCGAGCTCGTAGCCGAACGCGGGGTCGTACGAGACGACGGCCGGGTTCGTCGAGGCGAGCAGGAGCGAGTGGCCGTCCGCGTGCTGCAGGCCCTCGCCGGTCAGCGTCGTGCGGCCCGCGGTGGCGCCGATGATGAAGCCGCGTGCCATCTGGTCGCCGGCGGCCCACATGGCGTCGCCGGTGCGCTGGAACCCGAACATCGAGTAGAAGACGTAGACCGGGATGAGCGGCTCGCCCTGGGTCGAGTACGAGGTGCCGACGGCCGTGAAGGCCGCGAAGGCGCCGGCCTCGTTGATGCCGACGTGCAGCAGCTGGCCCTGGGGGCTCTCCTTGTAGGCGAGGAGGAGCTCACGGTCGACCGACGTGTAGTGCTGGCCGTTCGGGTTGTAGATCTTGGACGTCGGGAAGTAGGCGTCCATGCCGAAGGTGCGCGCTTCGTCCGGGATGATCGGGACGATGCGGTGGCCGAAGTCGGGCGAGCGCAGGAGGTCCTTCAGGAGGCGCGCGAAGGCCATCGTCGTGGCGACCTCCTGCTTGCCGGAGCCCTTCTTGACGACGTCGTACGACTTCTGCTCGGGCACGGCGACCTGCGTGTACTTCGAGCGGCGCTCGGGCACGTAGCCGCCGAGCGCGCGACGGCGCTCGTGGAGGTACTGGATCGCCTCGTCGCCGTCGCCGGGGTGGTAGTACGGCGGCTGGTAGGGGTTCTCGTCGAGCTGCGCGTCGGAGACCGGGATGCGCATCTCGTCACGGAACTGCTTGAGGTTGTCGAGCGTCAGCTTCTTCATCTGGTGGGTCGCGTTGCGCCCCTCGAACGACGGGCCGAGGCCGTAGCCCTTGACCGTCTTCGCCAGGATGACGGTCGGCTGGCCCTTGTGCTCGGAGGCCGCCTTGAACGCCGCGTAGACCTTGCGGTAGTCATGGCCGCCGCGCTTGAGGTTCCAGACCTGGTCGTCGGTGAAGTCCTTGATGAGCTCCAGCGCGCGGGGGTCGCGGCCGAAGAAGTTCTCCCGGACGTAGGCGCCGCTCTCGGCCTTGTACGTCTGGAAGTCGCCGTCGGGCGTCGTGTTCATGAGGTTGAGCAGGGCGCCCTCGGTGTCGCGGGCGAGCAGGTCGTCCCACTCGCGGCCCCAGACGACCTTGATGACGTTCCAGCCGGCACCTCGGAAGAAGCTCTCGAGCTCCTGGATGATCTTGCCGTTGCCGCGGACGGGGCCGTCGAGGCGCTGCAGGTTGCAGTTGATGACGAAGTTGAGGTTGTCGAGCCCCTCGTTCGCGGCGACCTGGAGCTGGCCGCGGCTCTCGACCTCGTCCATCTCGCCGTCGCCCAGGAAGGCCCAGACCTGCTGGTCAGAGGCGTCCTTGACGCCCCGGTTGGTGAGGTACTTGGCGACCTGGGCCTGGTAGATCGCGTTGATCGGGCCGAGGCCCATCGACACGGTCGGGAACTGCCAGAACGACGGCATGAGGCGGGGGTGCGGGTAGGAGCTGAGGCCGCCGGTGTGGTGCGACTTCTCTTGACGGAAGCCGTCGAGCTGCTCGGTGCCGAGGCGCCCCTCGAGGTAGGCGCGGGCGTACATGCCGGGGGAGGCGTGGCCCTGGAAGAAGATCTGGTCGCCGCCGCCAGGGGCGTCCTGACCGCGGAAGAAGTGGTTGTAGCCGACCTCGTACAGCGCGGCGGAGGAGGCGTAGGTGGAGATGTGGCCGCCGACGGAGATGCCGGGGCGCTGGGCACGGTGCACGGTGACGGCGGCGTTCCAGCGGATCCAGCGACGGTACCGGCGCTCGAGGTCTTCATCGCCGGGGAACTCGGGCTCGTCCTCCGGGGCGATCGTGTTGACGTAGTCCGTCTTCGGGACCATCGGGACCCCGAGGTGCAGCTCGCTCGACCGCGTCAGCAGGCTCTTCATGATCTCGCGCGCGCGCTCGTGGCCCTGCGTCGCGACGAGGGAGTCGAGCGACTCCCGCCACTCGGCGGTCTCTTCCGGATCGCGATCGGCCTTGTCGACCGTGTACGGATCCTGGTCGTTTACCGTCACCCTTGACCTCTATCACTCGTGGTTGACATCAGCTGCCACCCGTCTCGGGCAGGCAGACGCCAGGGCTGACACGGCCGGGTAACGGCAGTCGTCGGCGTCTGACTGGTCGAGTCTAGTTGCCTCCGCCGACGGAGGCTCGGCAGCCGCTGGGAGGCGCCGGGAGCCGGCCGTCGGCACGCCGCGGGCGAACGGCCTTGCGGCCGCGCGCCTCCGGCGTAGTATCGACGATCGTGTCATCGCCGGCCGACCGTGCCGACGAGGGAGGAACGCGCAATGGCTCTGGAGAACGACATCCAGGCACCTGACTTCGACCTGCCGAACCAGTTCGGCGAGCACGTCCGGCTCTCGGACTTCCGGGGCGTCAAGCCCGTGGCGCTGGTCTTCTTCCCGCTCGCCTTCTCGAGCACCTGCACCGCCGAGCTGTGCACGCTGCGCGACAACCTGTCGATGTTCCAGGACCACCGCGTCGAGCTGATCGGCATCTCCGTCGACTCGAAGGCGACGCTGCGGGCGTTCGCCGAGGACGAGGGCTACGACTTCACGATGCTCGCCGACTTCTGGCCCCACGGCGAGGTCTCCAAGGAGTACGGCGTGTTCCTCGACCACAAGGGCTTCGCGACGCGCGCCACCTTCCTCATCGACGTCGACGGCGTGATCCGCGAGCACTTCGTCACCGAGCCCGGCCAGGCCCGCTCGATCGACGACTACCGCACGGCCCTCGACGCGCTGGTGCCCGTCCCCGCCTGACGCGACGGGGCCCGGCCTCGGCCGCGGTAGCATCGTCCCGCCGCGCACCCGCGGTGCAGGGGCCTTTAGCTCAGTTGGTAGAGCGCCACGTTTACACCGTGGATGTCGTCGGTTCGAGCCCGGCAGGGCCCACCGCGGAGGATCCCGATGAGGAGCCACTTCTGTGGCCGTTGAGCGCGCCTCTCTCCCCACAGGTCCGGCGCCGTGTCGGTGTGGTGTCGGTGAAGCCGGCCCGTCAGTTGTCCCGACCGTCTCTTCTGAGAGAGCCACGCGAGGCTTCGGTGGTTCGGGGACCATCGTCGACGGTGGCTGTCTCGCCGTCCGGCGTGTCGACGGGCCCAGCTACTCAGGAAGATCGCGAGGGTCGGTCGCCCTGATCCACATGGCCGCCCCTACCAGGGACTGCTCGGTCGCCAGCCGGGGAACCCGTCGGCCTCGTCCTCCGCGACGAGTGAACCCCCGGCGGCGGCGAGGAGCGTTTCGCGCCCGCGGTCCTCGCTGCCCGCTACGTCGGACTCCACCGCCAGCCGCGTTCTCAGTGGGCACCGAGCTGCTCGTCGAGTGACACCACATCTCGCGTTCCCCCTCGGTCTTCACGGCGACCAGCCTTCTCAGGCCTCCGTGGCTCGGCATGGAGAGGAACACGGACCGAGATGACGATCATGTCGATGTCGTCACCGTCTGCCATCTCCGCGGCCGAGGCGAAGGCGTGCGGCACCTCGTGGCATCCCGCTGCGATCTGAGCGGATCGGAGCGAGCTGGCGGTGACGCTGCGAGGTTCGACGCCCTCCACGGCGCGAGGGGCGGGACCGTGTGTCGTTCGGCCCAACTTCCCGATGAAGCGCCGAGGCCCCCGACGCCTACTCGCAGCGGCTCACCTGTTCGGACTCGTGGCCCTGGTTGATGGAGGATGCTCTCCTGGTTCGTCATGCATCGACCTCCGCCGAAGGCGAGGACTCGAGGCAGTCAACGCCAGGCCCCCTGCGCTTGCCCCCTGACGACCTGCCGGCAGGAGGTCCAGGTGCTTCTTGCTGCAGCCCGAGGACTCACGCCAGGCTCAGGCCTCGGTGACCGCCTCGGCGGCGGTGCGGCGTGCCTCCTCGTCCTCTGAGAGCTCCCAGCTCGCCAGCAGGGCGAGGCGCTCGGCCGAGATCGACGCCGGTTCGACGCTGTAGACGAAGAGGGTCAGCCCGACGTCGGCCGTGAGCTCCATGCCCTCGTACGAGAGCTCGAGCTCGCCGACGACCGGGTGGTTGAGCTTCTTGGAGCCGGTGCGGTGGTAGCTGACGTCGTGAGCCGCCCAGCGGACCCGGAACTCGTCGCTGCGGGTCGCGAGCTCGCCGACGAAGTCTGTGAGCGCCTTGTCGTGCGGGTTCCGCCCCGCCTCCGCGCGGAGGATCGCGACCGCGGCGTCGGCTGTGCCTTCCCAGTCGACGAAGAACTCACGGGAGTGCGGGCTGAGGAACGTGAACCGGACCGTGTTCGCGGGCCGTGCCGGGTCGCGGAAGACTTCGGAGTACAGCGCGCGTCCGAGCACGTTGGCGGCGAGGAAGTCGCCTCGGCCGTTGCGGACCCAGGCGGGCGCGTCGACCGAGTCGAGGATGCGCTGCACGACGGGACGCACCCGCTGCGAGGGCGTACGGCGCCGGGTCACGGGTGACGCGTTGGCGGTGCGGGCGAGGTCGAAGAGGTGTCCTCGCTCGGCCTCGTCGAGCTGGAGGGCGCGTGCGAGAGCCTCGAGGACGCTCTCGGAGACGCCGGAGAGGTTGCCGCGTTCGAGCCGGACGTAGTAGTCGACGCTGACGCCAGCGAGCATCGCGACCTCTTCGCGGCGGAGGCCGGTCACGCGCCGGGTGGTGCCGAAGGTGGGCAGCCCGGCTTGCTCGGGGGTGAGCCGGCCGCGCCGGCTGACGAGGAAGTCGCGCACCTGGGTCTTGTCGTCCATGCTCGCGAGCCTAGGTCGCGACGTGAGGTCGAGGGAGGTTCCCCCGGTACCCGCCAGGCAGGCGACACCAGCACCTGGCGGGCCACCCGGGAACCGGGCTGTCTCGGGTGCGCGGGCCACAGGGGCCTTCTCGTCTGTGAGGAACCATCGTGCTCGGTCTCGAGGTCGTCGTGCTCGGCGCCGCCGTGCTCATCTGCAGTGGCCTGGCGAGTCGTCTGCACGTCGCCCGGCGAACCGGACCGCGGCCACGGTCATCCGCTGGTCGTCGGTGTGGGGTGCTGCGATGACGTCGAGCCATACGTCACCGGCACACTGCTCCGGCGGATTCTCGACGGTGGGCTTGCGGGGCTCGATGTGCACGGTGGTCTCCTTCGGAGGTGAGGAGTGGTGGTGTGACGGAGGCCCCCGACCGCTGCGGTCGGGGGCCTCCGGTGCGTCGGCCGGCTACGGCGTGACGAGCACCTTCAGGGCGGTCCGCTCGTCCATCGTGGTGTAGCCCTTCGCGGTGTCCTCGAGGCTGACCTCGAGGTCGAAGACCTTGCCGGGCTCGACGGTGCCGTCGAGGACTGCGGGGAGCAGCTGCTCGATGTAGGCGCGCACGGGGGCGGGGCCGCCGGTCAACGTGACGTTCTTGCCGAACAGCGAACCGAAGCCGACGGGCGCCTCCTCGTACTGGGGGACGCCGACGCGACTGATGGTGCCACCAGGGCGGACGACGCCGACAGCCTGCTCGTACGCGGGCATGTGCCCGACGGCCTCGAGGACCACGTGGACGCCTTCTCCGCCGGTCAGCTCGAGGACCTTCTGGATGCCCTCGTCGCCGCGCTCGGCGACGACCTCGGTGGCACCGAACTCTCGGCCGAGGTCGGTGCGGGCCTCGTGGCGACCCATGAGGATGATCGTGGTGGCACCGAGCTGCTTCGCGGAGAGCACCGCGAGCAGGCCCACGGCACCGTCACCGATGACGGCGACGGTCGTGTCGGCGCTGACGCCGCCGCTGACGGCGGCGTGCCAGCCGGTGCCGTAGACGTCGGAGAGGGTCAGCAGCGACGCGTAGAGCGCAGGGTCGACCGGGGTGGGCACGCTGACGAGGGTGCCGTCGGCCTGGGGCACGCGGACGGCCTCGGCCTGTCCGCCTCCGATGCCGCCGGCGGCCCAGAAGCCGCCGTGCTGGCAGGAGGTCTGCAGGCCCTCGCGGCAGTAGACGCAGGTGCCGTCGGACCAGGCGAAGGGGGCGATGACGAAGTCGCCCTCGGCGACCGTGGCGACGGCGTCGCCGACCTGCTCGACGATGCCGATGAACTCGTGGCCCATCGGGGTGCCCTCGGAGGACTCGGGCATGCCGTGCCAGGGGTGCAGGTCGCTGCCGCAGACACAGGCGCGGACGACGCGCACGATGGCGTCGGTGGGGTCGATCAGGGTGGGCTCGGGGACGTCGACGACGCGGACGTCGCCAGCGCCGTACATGTAGGCAGCTCGCATGAGCGGGTTCTCCTCAGGGGTGATGGGTGATGGAGGTGGTGGTGCGGAGGGGCTGTCGCCCCGTCACGCGGGGGTGACGTCCCGGAGATCGGACTGGACGGCCGACGGCTCCCGGTCGACGGGCAGGTTCTGCTGGTCACGGACGCCGTCGATCGAGTCGGCGTCGTCCTTGTCGAGGGCGGCGAAGACGTGCTCGAGGTCGGCCTGCGCGGGGCCGCGCTCGGCCACCAGCTCGAGGGTGACGCGGTCGGCCGCGTCGCTCGTGAGGCTGTCCACGAGCACACGGGCGATCTGGTCACGGGCGATCACGCCGTCGGACGAGTTCCCGGCACGTCGGAGGTCGCCCTGCAGGAAGACGTTCTGCAGCTCGTCAGCGTCGTTGTAGTCGAACCAGCCGGGCCTGACGATCGTGTACGAGTTGCCGCTGGCGCGGACGAGCCGCTCGCCCCGGCGCTTCCAGTCCTGCATGTCGCTGCGGACGGTGACGCCGATCGACGTCATCAGGGCGATGCGGACGGGTCGCCCGTCGAGAGCGCGGAGCACGTTGGCGACGGCGCCGTAGTCGACGGCCTCGCCGTTCGAGCTGCCGTACGAGGCCCCGTGGGCGAAGACGACCGCGTCGACGCCGTCGAGCGCCGGACGCAGGTCGTCGACGCTGGTGAGTGAACCGACGACGATTTCGGCAGCCGGGTCCAGGTCGGAGGCGCGAGAGGCGGTGCGGACAAGGGCCCGCGTGGTGTGGCCCTGCCGGACGGCCTCGGCGACGACGCGGCGGCCGATGCTCCCGGTCGAGCCGACGACGAGGACTGTCAGGGGGGTGGTGGGAGACAAGATCTCCTCCTTCGTTGATGAGGAACGAGTGGACGAGTGACCGAGCGTCGACGACGCGCGGTCGTTCCACTCTCACCCGACCCGGCACGACGAGGCAGGTACGGCCGTTACCCGTCAGCGGCGGCGGAGACCGCAGCCGCGACCGAGTCAGCGCTCGGCGCGTGGGGTGCAACGACGTTGCCTCCCACGTCGTCCGGACCGGTCGTAGCGTCGGAGGCATGATCCCCGAACTCGAACTCAACAACGGCGTCACCATGCCTGCCCTCGGTCTCGGCGTCTTCCAGACCCCCGCCGACGAGACCGTCGACGCGGTGACCACGGCCCTCCGCAGCGGATACCGCCACATCGACACGGCTGCCGCCTACCAGAACGAGCGGAGCGTCGGCGAGGCGGTCCGCGCCTCCGGCCTGTCTCGCGATGAGGTCTTCGTCGAGACCAAGGTCTGGGTCAGCGACTTCGGTCTGGACGAGACCCGACACGCGTACGACAAAGCCGTGGGCAAGCTCGGCCTCGACGTCATCGACCTCCTGATCCTGCACCAGCCCCTGCCCAGCCGTTTCGAGAAGACGATCGGCGCCTACCGGGCTCTCGAGCGTCTCCTCGCCGACGGGCGCGTCCGCGCGATCGGTGTCTCGAACTTCCAGCGGCAGCACCTCGCCGACCTCATGGCGGAAACTGAGATCGTCCCCGTCGTGAACCAGATCGAGCTGCACCCGTACTCGCAGGAGCGCGAACTGCAGGCCCTCCACGCCGAGCTCGGCATCGTCACCCAGGCCTGGTCGCCCATCGGCGGCATCACCTTCTACCCGGGCTTCGGTGACTCCGACGGAGGCGAGAAGAAGAGCACGCTCCAGGACCCGGTCCTCACCAGCATCGGTGCCGCCCACGGCAAGAGCGCCGCCCAGGTGATGCTCCGCTGGCACCTGCAGCAGGGCCGCTCCGCGATCCCCAAGTCCGTCAGGCCCGAGCGCATCGCCGAGAACATCGACGTCGTCGACTTCGAGCTCTCCAGCGACGAGCTGGCGAAGATCGACGCCCTCGACGCCGGACGGAGCACATGGCGGTCCTCGAAGGAGCTCGACGACCAGTACTCGAGCTTCGTCATCCCCGAGGCGTGACGCCCTGACCCGACAGGGTCCACCAGTACCCGTGAGTCTCGGACGCGCAGGCATAGCGTCGAGGGACCGCACGCACCACCTACACAAGGAGGAACGATGGAACACCGTCTGCTCGGCCGCACGGGAGTGCAGGTCAGCCCGCTCGCCCTCGGCACCATGATGTTCGGCCCCTGGGGCAACGACGACGAGGACGACTCGGTCCGCATCATCAACCGGGCCCTGGACGCCGGCATCAACTTCGTCGACACCGCCGACGTCTACTCCGCCGGCCGCTCGGAGGAGATCGTCGGCAAGGCGATCCAGGGCCGCCGCGACGACGTCGTGCTCGCGACGAAGTTCTTCATGCCGATGGGGGAGGGCGTCAACCGCTCGGGCGGGTCGCGCCGTTGGATCGTGCGTGAGGTCGAGGACTCGCTCCGCCGCCTCGGCACCGACCACATCGACCTCTACCAGGTGCACCGCCCGAGCCCCACGACCGACGTCGAGGAGACCCTCGGCGCCCTCACCGACCTGGTCCGCCAGGGCAAGGTGCTCTACGTGGGCTCGTCGTCGTACGCGGCCAGCGAGATCGTGGAGGCGCAGGTCGTCTCACGAGACCGCCACCTGGAGCGGTTCGTCACCGAGCAGCCGCCGTACTCGATGCTCGTCCGCGGCATCGAGTCCGACGTGCTCCCCACGACCCAGCGCTACGGCATGGGGACCTTGACGTACAGCCCGCTCGCGGGTGGGTGGCTCTCAGGGAAGTGGCGCGACGGGAAGGTGCCGACCCCCGCCTCCTCGGCTCGCCCCGGTGCCCGGTTCGACATGACGACGGCGGCCAACGGGCAGAAGCTCGAGGCCCTCGCGGCGCTCACCGACCTCGCCGACGAAGCGGGGCTGACGATGATCGAGCTGGCGATCGGCTTCGTCATCCGCCACCCGGGCGTCACCTCGGCGATCATCGGGCCGCGCACGATGGAGCAGCTCGAGTCGCAGCTGCCCGCCGCCGACGTCGTCCTGACTGACGACGTGCTCGACCGCATCGACGAGATCGTCGCTCCGGGCGTCACGCTGAACCCCGACGACGACAGCTACGGCACGACCGAGCTCGCCGTCGCGGCGCGGAGGCGCTGAGGGCACAACCCCGCACACGACGAAGGCCGCCGCCCGAGAGGGCGGCGGCCTTCGTCGTGGGCGGACGAGAGAGCAGGTCAGTCGGCGGCCTCGGCCTTGATCTGCTCGAGCGCGTCCATGAAGCCGTCAGGGCAGCCGCTGGCACCGGCGAGTCGGTCGATCTGGATCTCGTCGACCCGTCGGCCGACGACCTCGTCGGGCACCGCGGCCGCGAACGCCTGCTGGTACTCGAGCGAGGTCGGGTCCTCGGCCGGCGTCGAGATACTGACGTCGGTGACCACGCCGTCCACGAGCGTGAGCTCGACGTCGTGGTGCGAGGGGAGACCGCCGTACCAGCCCGTGGCCTCGTAGGTGCCGTCCCGGTACGACGCGGCGGGTGCGTCGTCAGCCGGGGACCGAGAAGTCGTCGGCGCGCTGGTCCGTCCGGGGGAGCGGTCATCGGGCGGCGTGGAAGTGGATGAGGTGCAGCCAGTCAGCACGGCCGCGAGCGTCGCCGTGGTGATCGAGCCCACGAGGAGGCGCGTGGCCGTGGGGTGGAACGGTGAGAGGGAACGGGGCGTCATGGCGTCCTTCGCGGTGGAGGGGTGGGTGGTCAGGAGAAGGTCTCGCCCGGTAGGTCGCCCCAGGTGTCGAGGATCCCGTCGTCGCGCATCAGGACGGAGCTGAATGCGAAGTCGTGGGCGAGGCGAGCGGGCGGAGTAGAGAACAGCGCGGTCGCGATCCCGTCGGCCGTCACGGCGTCGGCGGCCACGACCCAGGTCGCGACGACGCCTCGCACGGGACGGCCTGTCCGGCCGTCGAGGACGTGGTGGAGGCCTGGGCCCCACGCTCGGTGCGTCGTGGACGACGCGCAGAGGGCAGCGCCGCCGCTGAGCGTGACGACGCCGACAGCCCGGTCGGGCGCCCAGGGGTGCTCGAGCCCGACGCGGACCGGGCACCGCCCCACCACACGGAGGTCCCCTCCTCCGTCCACGACGGTCACGTCGGCACCTTCCTCGAGCAGGAGATCGGTCAGCAGGTCGACCAGCAGCCCCTTGCCGGCGGCGCCGACGTCGATGACGGTGGGCTCAGCGAGGGACAGGGTGCGGTCGTCGCGTCGCACGTCGACAGACCATCTCCTGCGGCCCCGGGCACGGTGCTGCTCTGCCAGCTCACGGGACGCGGGAACGAGGCTGTAGCCGGCGTCGTAGCCGAGCAGCTCGAGGTCGCGGCCGACGAGGGGGTCGACGGCGCCGTCCGTGGCGTCGTGGAGACGGTCGTAGAGCTCGAAGAGCGACCCAGCCTCCTCGGGGAATGTCGCCGCGCCTCCTTCGCGGGCGAGACGCGTGACGAGCGAGTCGTCCCGGAAGCGTGACCAGGCGTGGTCGAACCGTTCGACGCGGTCGAGGACCCGCTGCCGGAGGCGCGGTCCGAGGGGCGAGGCCGTCACCACCTCCCACTGCGTGCCGATGCCGTCGAAGGCGAACGTGCTCGTCGTGGTGCCGGTCGTCACGGGCGCTCCACAGCAGCGCTACGCCGGGCGAGGTCGCCAGGCAGCACCACGACGAGCACCACGACGAGGGCGAGCGCGATCATGATGCTCGACCCGGTGAGAGCGGCCTCGACGCGGGCGGCCAGCTCGCTGACCGCACCGGCGTCGGCGGTGAGGCCGACGGCGCTCGCCCCGACCGCCACCAGCACCGCGAGCCCCAGCGAGCTGCCGAGCTGGTGGAACGTGTTGAGCAGGCCGGAGGCGGCACCCGCGTCCGGGCCGGCGATGCCGGTCAGCGCGTAGCTGGTGAGCGGTGCGAAGGCCAGGCCCTGTCCGAGCCCGATCAGGGCCATCGGCAGTGCCACCCCGGTCACGAACGAGTCGTCGGCTCCCACCCGGCTGAGCCAGAGCATCCCGGCGAACGTCGTCACGACGCCCGACCCGAGCACGACGACCGACGGCAGGCGATCGAGGAGGCGCGGCACGGACAGTGCGACGGCGAAGTTCACGACCGTCATGGGCAGGAACCCGAGGCCCGCCTGGAGTGGGGTCCAGCCGTAGACGCCCTGGAGGAACTGGGTGGTGAAGAAGAAGAACCCCATCATCGCGCCCAGGTAGAGGAAGCGGATCGCGTACGCACCGGACCGGGCCCGGCTCGCGAACAGCCGCAGCGGCATGATCGGCTGCTGTGCCCGGCGCTCGTTCAGCACGAGGGCGACGAGGAGCAGCACCCCGACCGCGAGGGAGATGATCGTGCGGGGCTCGGCCCAGCCGACCTCGGAGGAGCTGATGACCCCGTAGATGAGCGCGCCCACGCCGAGCGTGGCGGTCAACGCGCCGACGACGTCGAAGCGTCCGCGGACCCGAGGCAGCTCGACCAGGTACCGGAGCGCGAGCACGATCATGAGAGCGCCGATGGGCAGGTTGAGGAAGAACCCGGCCCGCCACGAGACGAGGTCGGCGAGCACGCCGCCGACGACCATGCCCGCGCTCGCACCGATGCCGGCCACGGCGGCGTACAGGGCGACGGCACGATCGCGCTCGCGTCCCGCCGGGAACGTGGCCGTGAGCAGAGACAGCGACAGGGGCGCCAGGATCGCCGCGCCGACTCCCTGCAGGGCCCGGGCGGCGACCATGACGCCGCCGTTCGGCGCGGCACCGACGAGCAGGGAGGCGACCGAGAAGACGACCAGACCGATGATGAACAGGCGGCGGCGGCCGACGATGTCGCCCGCGCGGGCCCCCAGCAGGAGGAGCCCGCCGAAGACGAGCGTGTAGGCGTCCTGCACCCAGGTGAGCCCCGTCGGGCTGAACTGCATCGTGTCCTGGATCGAGGGCAGGCCGGTGAAGATGATCGAGTTGTCGAGGATGATCATGAAGTACGTGACCAGGATGATCGCGAGCACGGCCGTTCGGCGCACGATCGGTGTCGTGGGTGAGCTGCCGGTGCGGGGCGCGTCGTGGGTCTCGGTCATGCTTCCAGGCTCGTCGTCTGACGACCTTCTGGGGAGTGGCTGTCGTCCCAGGTACCGGCGGACCCCCTCACGGCTCGGCTGTCGCTCTGGAGCACTCGTGCTCAGGAGCGCTGGCGCTCACGCTCACGGGTCGTGGCGACGACCGTCGACAGCAGCGCGAGGGCGTCGTGCGAGCGTGACTCCTTCTCGGCCGAGTAGGCGATGAGGGTGAGGCCCTCGTCGCCGGGCAGCTCCATGGCCTCGAACGAGAGGTCGAAGCGGCCGATCGCCGGGTGGGTGAAGTGCTTCACGCCGTTGCGGTGGAAGCGGACCTCGTGGGATGCCCACATGGCACGGAACTCCGCACTGCCTGCGGAGAGCTCCGCGATCAGGGCGGCGAGGTCGCCGTCGTGCGGGACTCGGCCGGACTCCTGCCGGAGGATGGCGACGGTGTCCCCGGCCATGCCGTCCCAGTCGGCCGTCGCCTCCAACGCTGCCGGGTCGAGGAACAGGTACCGGGCGTAGTTCGTGGGCTCGGGGGCGTCGCCGCCGGGGTGGTACAGCTCGCGCGCAAGGTCGTTCATCGCGAGGACGTCCATGCGGCCGTTGCGGACGAACGCCGGGATCCCGGTCATGCCGTCGAGCAGCTGCTGAACGCCACTGCGGAGCTTCGTCGCCGGCCGGCGGCGACGAGGGATGGGGCCCTGGTTGGCGGCGCGGGCGAGGTCGAGAAGGTGCTGGCGCTCGGCGTCGTCGAGGCGGAGTGCCCGGGCGAGCGACTCGAGGACGGCCTCGGAGGCGCCGGCGATGTTGCCGCGCTCGAAGCGGTTGTAGTAGTCGACGCTCATCCCCGCGAGCATCGCTACCTCCTCGCGACGCAGGCCCGGGACGCGGCGGAGTCCGCCACCCGTGGGCATTCCCACCATGTCGGGGGTGATGCGTGCGCGTCGCGACTCGAGGAAGTCGTGCACGTCGTCCTTCAGGCTCATGCGTCCCACGGTAGGTGCCCGTGGGGCGCGGTACCAGGTACTGGCGTTGCACCCGAGGCGACAGTCGCAGGTGCCAAGGGTGTACCGGCAGTGCACTGAACGGCCGTCACTGCCGGGCCCCCGCCGGGGCGACGAGAGTCGTCGGGTACCTGCTCGTCACCACCAGGAAGCGGCCATGACCTCGACCCCCACCCCTGCCCCGGCACCCGCCGCGGGACGATCACGCTGGATAGCGTTGATCGTCATCTCCCTCGCCCAGCTCATGGTCGTGCTGGACGGTTCCATCGTGAACATCGCCCTGCCCCAGGCCCAGATCGACCTCGGCTTCGACGACTCCCTCCGTCAGTGGATCGTCACGGCCTACAGCCTCACCTTCGGGGCCCTGCTCCTGCTCGGCGGTCGCGTCTCGGACATGTGGGGCCGCAAGCGCTCCTTCATCACCGGCCTGATCGGGTTCGGCCTCGCCAGCGTCCTCGGCGGCATGGCCGCGAACATCGAGGTGCTGCTCGCCGCCCGTGCGCTCCAGGGCCTCTTCGCAGCCCTGCTGGCGCCGGCAGCGTTGTCCCTTCTGTCTGTGACCTTCACCTCGGGCAAGGAGCGCGCCACCGCGTTCGGCGTCTTCACCGCCGTAGCGGGAGCCGGCGGAGCCATCGGCCTGCTTCTGGGCGGTGTGCTCACTGAGTTCGCGTCCTGGCGGTGGACCCTGCTGGTGAACACGGTCATCGCCGTCGTGGCCGTCATCGCTGCCGTCGCCGTCATCCACGAGCCCAGCGGAGAACGCCGTCGCAGCCGCCTGGACGTCGTCGGGACAGTGCTCGCGTCGCTCGGCCTCGCAGCCCTCGTCTACGGCTTCACCCTGGCCGAGGAAGACGGCTGGGGCGCCTGGCAGACCCTCACCGCCTTCGCGATCGCCGTCGTACTGCTCGTCGTCTTCGTCGTGACCCAGGCACGCGTCGCTCACCCCCTGATGCCGCTGCGCGTCGTCACGGACCGCGATCGCGGCGGCTCCTACCTCAGCATCGCGCTCGGCATGGCGGCCAACTTCACCCAGTTCCTCTTCCTCACCTACTACCTCCAGCAGGTCCTCGGGTTCACACCCCTCGCCACCGGCATCGCGTTCCTGCCTCTGGTGATCAGCCTCGTGATCGGCACCAGCCAGATCGGCAGCCGCCTCGCTGCCAGGTACCCGGTGCGGTACGTCATGGGCTTCGGCTACCTCGTCGGAGCGATCGGCCTGGCGTGGCTGACCCGCCTGACTCCGGGCGATGACTACTGGGCCGTCGTCGTCCCCGCTTCCGTGGTCATGGGCCTCGGCCTCGGCACGGCCCTCATCGCCGGCATGACCACCGCCACCCGGGGCGTGGGCGCCGACGACGCCGGTGTCGCCTCGGCCCTGGTGAACACCTCGCAGCAGGTCGGCGGCTCCATCGGCACGGCACTCATGAGCGCGGTCGCCGCCAGTGCCACGGCATCGTGGCTCGTCGCCAACGGCTCTGACGGGTCGACCGAGGGCACGGTCTTCGGCTACACCACCGCGTTCTGGGTCGCCACGGCGTTCCTGGCCGCTGCCTCCCTCGTCGCCTTCACCGTGGTCACCAGCCGACGCCCGTCCGATCTCGAGCACGACGACGCACCGGCGCAGCCGATGGTCCACGCGGGCTGAGGTGCAACGGCCGTACCTGTCACCGCCTCCTGGCCGGTGGTCGACAGGGCCACGACCCCGCAGCACATGAACGTCACGAACGAACTGAAGGAGAACACCATGGACCACACCCGCCTCGGCACTTCTGGCCTCAAGGTCAGCCGCATCGCCCTCGGCTGCATGAGCTTCGGCGACACCTCCCGCATGGACTGGGCCCTCGACGAGAAGGCGGCCGAGCCCGTCTTCCGCCAGGCGCTCGACCTCGGCATCACCTTCTGGGACACCGCCAACATCTACGGATTCGGCAGCAGCGAGGAGATCGTCGGCAAGGCGATCACGGAGTACTCCTCGCGTGACGAGATCGTCCTCGCGACGAAGCTGTTCTCGAAGATGCACGACGGCCCTGGCGGCTCCGGCCTGTCGCGCAAGGCGATCTTCGAGCAGATCGACGCGTCGCTGACCCGTCTCGGCACCGACTACGTCGACCTCTACCAGATCCACCGTTTCGACCTCGAGACCCCGGTCGAGGAGACGATGGAGGCGCTGCACGACCTGGTCAAGGCCGGCAAGGTCCGCTACCTGGGCGCCTCCAGCATGTTCGCCTGGCAGTTCGCGACCATGCAGCACGCCGCCGACCTCGGCGGGTGGACCCGTTTCGTCTCCATGCAGGACCAGTACTCGCTGATCATGCGCGAGGAGGAGCGGGAGATGTTCGGCCTCCTCGCCGACCAGGGCGTCGGCAGCCTGCCGTGGAGCCCCCTCGCCGCCGGCCGGGTCGCTCGCCCCTGGGGCGAGCAGGCCTCGAGCCGCAGCAAGTCCAACCCGGACACCGACCCCAAGGGTCGCCCGCTCTACCTGGACAGCGACCGCAGCATCGTCGACGCCGTGCAGCAGATCGCCGAGAAGCGAGGCATGCCGATGGCCACCGTCGCGCTCGCCTGGGTCCTGCGCAACCCGGTCGTCACGGCCCCGATCGTGGGCGCGACGAAAGAGCACCACCTCACCGACGCCGTTGAGGCGCTCGAGCTCGACCTGACCGACGCCGAGGTCACTGCGTTGGAGGAGCACTACGCCCCTCACGAGCCGACCTACTTCTGATGAGCACCGACGACGACCGGGCTGCCCTCCTCGCAGCCGACGCCGAACTGAACCGTGCTCTCGTCGAGCAGGACATCGATGCGCTCGACGACCTGCTGAGCCCGCTGTTCACGGCGGTGCACATCACGGGCCAGCAGCAGACGAAGACCGACTGGCTCGCGCAGATCCGCTCCGGACGCATGGCCTACGACCGTGTCGACCAGGAACACGTCGACGTCACGGTCGATGGCGACTCGGCCACCGTCGTCACCCGTAACCGGATCACCGCCTCCATCTGGGGCTCCTACGGCACCTGGCCGCTCGAGTCCACCCACACCTACGCCCGCACAGGCGACACCTGGGTCATCCGCCGCTCAGCGGCGACCACCTACTGAACAAGGAGCGAACCATCATGGACACCACACGAGAGATCGCCGTCGTCATCGGCTCGGGCAGCATCGGCGTCGCCATCGGCCGCCGTGCCGCGGTCGGCAAGCAGCTGCTGCTCGCCGACTTCAACGAGGAGGCGATGGCCGGCGTCGCCGAGCAGCTGCGCGGCGAGGGCTACGAGGTCACCACACATCACATCGACATCTCCGACCACGACTCCGTCAAGGAGCTCGCCGCCACGGCGGCCGCGATGGGCGACGTCACTCGCGTCGTGATCGCCGCAGGCGTCTCACCGGTCCAGGCCACGACGGAGCGCGTCCTGCACGTCGACCTCCTCGGCACCGCGTACGTCCTCGAGGAGTTCGGCCGCGTCGTCGCCCCCGGAGGCGCGGGCGTCGTCATCGCGAGCATGGCGGGTCACATGGGCGAGGGATTCTCGAACGAGGTGGAGCACGCCCTGGCGTACACGCCGACCGCCGAGCTTCTCGACCTGCCCTTCCTCGCCCCCGACGAGGTCGGGAACTCCGGCCAGGCGTACACGCTGGCCAAGCGCGCCAACGCCCTCCGCGTGCAGGCGTCAGCCGTCAGCTGGGGCGCACGTGGCGCCCGGGTCAACTGCCTGAGCCCCGGCATCATCTCGACGCCGCTCGCGCAGGACGAGATGTCCGGCCCGAACGCCGCCGGCTACGCTGCGATGATCGACACCTCGGCCGCGGGCCGCATGGGCAACCCGAGCGAGATCGGCGACATCGCCGCCTACCTGCTCGGTGCGGAGGGCTCGTTCGTGACAGGTGCCGACCTCCTCATCGACGGCGGCGTCATCGCCGCCATGAAGGCCGGCCAGCTCGGCTGAGCCAGCCTCGACGCTCGAACGCCTCGTCCGGTCACGGACGGGGCGTTCGTCGTAGGCGCGCGCTCCTCAGCCAGCTTCGGGGGCGGTGACCGCTGCCCACTCGTCGACCGTCGTCACCGCCGCGTGCATCGGGGCCACGTGCTCGAGCACGGCGGCGTGCGCGACCGGATCGGCGTCCGCGCAGGCGTCCGACAGGACCGTGAGGTCGTGACTCCTCGACGACGACGAGGGCCGTCTCGTCGCCGCCCGACACGGGCAGGGCGGCCCGGCGGCCGGGGCGCCCGTCGCGGGCGAGCGCGGGCAGACGCGCGAAGTCCACGTCGTTGAAGGCCTTGACGACGTGCGCGCCGGGCAGGAGTCGCTGGACTCGCTGACTGGTCGTCTCCGTCCCGTCGTCGAGCTCGGCGACGTGGCCGTCACGCTCGGGGTAGTACTTCGAGGTGTCGATCACGACTTTCCCGGCCAGGGCGTCAGCAGGAAGCCGGTCGACGGCGCCGAGCGGGACGCGCACGCTGGCGCGTCAGGCGCTGGCCGCCGTGGTCCGCCCTGCGGAATGACGTGAGCTCTGCCCGGCGAGGACGCCTACTCCCGGGGGAGTAGGCGCATCGGTCCGGAGGGACGACGGCACCGGGGGCCGTCCGCGGAACCATGGGGACATCCCGAGGCGTCCCTGCCGCGGTCCCCACAGCCCTCTCGTCAAGGAGTCCGCCATGTCCCTGTTCCTCTCCCGGATCGGACGCTTCGGCGCCCGGCACCGGCTGCTCGTCGCCGGCGTGTGGCTGGTCGTCTTCGCCGCCCTCGCAGCCGCCTTCGCGATCGGCTCCCAGCGCGACGCACCGGCCGAGGCCGAGCGGTCCGCGTCGTCGTCCACCGCGGCCGCGCAGACCCTCGACCGGTTGCACGACGAGTTCCCCGCGACCGACACCGAGACCGACGCAACTGCGGACACGCTGCAGCTCGTCTTCCAGGTGCCGTCGGGCACGACTGTCTCGGACGCCGCGAACTCGGTCGCCATCGGGGACGTCCTCGCCGTCGCGACGGATCTGCCGGGTGTCACCTCCGTGTCCGATCCGCTCGACCCGGCGGCGCCGTTCGTCTCCGAGGACGGCCGCACGGCCGTCGCGACCCTGTCGTACTCCGACCTCGGCGACACTGCCGACAAGACCGAGAAGTACGAGGCGGCCCTCGACCTGCAGCGGTCCGCCCCGAGCGACCTCCGGGTCGAGCTCGGCGGCAACCTGCTCGAGACGCAGGCCCCCGAGGCGGGCATCGGCGAGGGCATCGGCGTGATCGCCGCCCTGCTCGTGCTCGTGCTCACCTTCGGCTCGCTGCTCGCGGCCGGCGCCAACCTCCTCGTCGCCGCCTTCGGAGTCGGCGTGGGCGTGGTCGGCATCCTGACCTACGGCGCCTTCTTCCCGATGGGCGACAACACGCTGATCCTCGCCGCCATGCTCGGGCTGGCGGTCGGCATCGACTACAGCCTCTTCATCCTCAGCAGGTTCCGCGCCGAGCTCCGCGAGGGACGGGGCGTCGAGGACGCCGTCGCGAGATCGGTCGGCACCGCCGGCACCGCCGTCGTCTTCGCCGGCCTCACCGTCATCGTCGCCCTCGTCGGGCTGCTCGTCGTCGGGATGCGCGACATCAGCGAGATGGGCGTCGCCGCCGCCGCGGCTGTCGCCATCGCCGTCCTCATCGCCCTCACGCTCCTCCCCGTGCTCATGCGCACCCTCGGACGCCGAGTGCTGCCGCGGCGTGAACGTCACGTCCGCGAGACCGCGCGCGCAGCGGACACACCGTCACGTCGGGGCTTCCTCGCCGGCTGGGTCCGCACCGTCGTCGCACATCCTGTGCTCTCGATGGTCGCCGGCGTCGCCGTCCTCGTCATCGTCGCCCTGCCGACCCTCAGCATGAAGACCGCCTTCAACGTTCCCGGCGGCACCGACCCCGAGTCGACCGAGCGTGCCGCCTACACGCTCGTACTCGACGAGTTCGGCGGCGTCCAGAGCCCCCTCGTCGTCCTCGCCGAGGGCACCGACGCCGGCGACCGCTCCGAGGCGGTGTCCACCGAGCTGTCCCGTCTCGACGGCGTGCAGTCGGTCTCGCCCGGCCTCGTCTCCGACGACGGCGATGCCGTGATGTACAGCGTCGTGCCCAGCGGCAGCCCGATCGACGACCGCACGGTCGACCTCGTCTCGGCCGTCCGCGACGACGCCTCCGTCTCGGGCGTCACCCTCGAGGTCACCGGCGAGGCCGCGATCTACATCGACGAGGACGCCGCCCTGAACCAGGCCCTCATCAAGTACGTGATCCTGATCGCCGTCCTGTCGCTCGTGCTCCTGACGGTCCTCTTCCGATCGCTCGTCATCCCCGTCATCGCCACGCTCGGCTACCTCCTGTCGCTGCTCGCGTCGTTCGGCGGCAGCGTCGCGGTCTTCCAGTGGGGCTGGCTCGACGCGCTCATACCCGCGCCGCAGGGCGACCCGATGCTGAGCCTCCTGCCGATCCTCCTGGTCGGGGTGCTGTTCGGCCTCGCGATGGACTACCAGGTGTTCCTCGTCTCGCGCATCCAGGAGATGCACTCGAAGGGCATGAGCCCGAAGGAGGCGGTGGTCGCCGGGTTCACCCGGTCGGCTCCCGTGCTCGTGGCGGCGGGCAGCATCATGGCCGTGGTCTTCGCAGGGTTCGCGTCCAGCACGATGGCGGTCGCCGCCTCCATCGCCTTCGGCCTCGTCGTCGGCGTGCTCGCGGACGTGTTCCTCGTCCGGCTCGTGCTGATGCCGGCGGCGCTCGCGCTGCTGGGGAAGGCCGCCTGGTGGACTCCGGCCTGGCTCGACCGCCTCCTGCCCCGCCTCGACATCGAGGGCCACGCGCTCGACGCACAGGACGAGGCCTCTCGCGACGCCACGTCGTCCGACGAGCACGACCCCGAGCTCGTGCGGGCGTGACCCCGTGACCGTGTGAGACGGCTGTGGGCCGGGACGACCGAACAGCGGTCGTGCCCGGTCCGCCGCCGTGTGCGACCCGACCTGCACCGCCGAAGCGAGAGGATGACACCGTGACCGACACCGCCCCGCAGTACCTCCGACCGGAGGCCTGGTTCCGACGGCCTGCCGTGCTCGACCGCGGCGCCTTCGTCGTGTCGCTCGCCGCGGTGGTCGGCGAGGTGATCCATCTCGTCGGCGACGCCGCACCTGCTCCCGCCGGCGGGTGGGTCGCCCTGGTCGTCGTGCTGGCAGGTGTCCTCGTCGCCCGGGGCCGCGCGTGGGCGGGACTCGCGCTGGTGCTCACCGCCGCGGTCGTCGCCGCCGCGTCCGGCTGGGAGCCCATCACGCTCTGGACCATCGGCGTCTTCACGGTCTTCTCGGTCACCGTGCGAGGCGCCTCCACCCTCGCGGCCGGCCTGCTCACCGCGGCAGTCACAGCCTTGTCGGAGGCGCTGGTCGCGTCGTTCGAGCTCGGCCGGCCCGAGGTGACGCTCGCGGCGATGACCTCGATCGCCGGGGCCGCGGCCGGCAGCGCCGTGCTCAGCCAACACCGCTGGTGGCGGTCGCTCGAGGAGCAGACGCGTCAGGCTGTCGTGACCCGCGAGGTCGAGGCCGAACGGCGAGTGGCTGAGGAGCGCGTCCGCATCGCACGCGACCTGCACGACGTCGTGGGGCACGAGGTCGCCGTCGTGAGCATGCACCTCGGGCTCGCCGAGGTGGGGCTGCCCGACGGGGCGGACGCGTCACGCCGCGCACTCGCGGACGCACGGGTGGGGGTGCAGTCGGTGCTGCGGGAGACGCAGGAGATCCTGACGTTGCTGCGCGCCTCCGGTCCCTCGGCAGACGACGACGACCGGCGGCCGGCGCCGGGCGTCGCGGCGCTTCCCGCCCTGCTCGACTCGTTCTCTGGGTCAGGGCTCGACGTCCGCGTGCAGCTCGGCGAGCTGCCGCGTCACCTCGACGTCACCGTGGACACCGCGGTCTACCGCATCGTGCAGGAAGCCCTCACCAACGCGCTGAAGCACGGCGACGGTCCGGTCGACCTGTCGGTCACGGCGGGCGTCGGGGCGATCACGATCGTCGTGTCGAACCCGGTCCACGAGCCAGGACCGGACCGGCCGGCCGATCGACGAGGCCTGGGTCTCGTGGGGATGACGGAACGGGCACGGAGCGCAGGAGGCGACGTCGTCGTGTCCCGCACGCCCGACGTCTTCCGCGTCGTAGCGACCGTGACCATGGACCAGAGGAGCGACTCATGAACGACGACGCCAGGGTCGACGGACGTCCCCGCCCGGTCCGGGTGCTGATCGTCGATGACCAGCTGATGATCCGGCTCGGGCTGCGCGGCATCCTCGAGGCGAGCGACGACGTGACGGTGGTCGGTGACGTGGCCGACGGCCTCCTCGCCGTCGAACGAGTGCGGACGGAGACGGTCGACGTCGTCTTGATGGACGTCCGGATGCCGGGCCTCGACGGGGTCGAGGCCACGAGGCGCATCCGTGCCGCGGGCTCGGAGGGCTCCCCGGGTCGGCCGTCGATCGTCGTCCTCACCACTTTCGACGACGACGCGACGGTGCTCGAGGCGTTGCGGGCCGGTGCGGACGGGTTCCTCAGCAAGGGCGTCGGGCCGACCGAGCTCGTCGCGGGCATCGTCGACGTGGCACGGGGCGGGGGAGTCCTGTCGGCGCGGGCCACTGCAGCTCTCATCAGGCAGGTCTCCGAAGCGACGCCCCCTGTTGTCGACGCAGGAGTTGCGGCGCTCTTCGATCGGTTGACACCCCGCGAGCGGGATGTGGTCGTCGCCGCTGCAGCAGGCAAGGACAACGCCACGATCGCGGCCGAGATGTTCGTTTCGCCTTTCACGGTCAAGACCCACGTGTCTCGCGCGATGACCAAGGTGCAGGCCCGCGACCGGGCTCAGCTCGTGGCCTTCGCCTACCGGGGCGGGCTCGTCCCGTAGCGACGAGACCCCGTGTTCGTCTGGTCACGAGCACTCGGTTCCTGGGCGCCGAGTTCCCGAGCACTCCGACGGAGGGCGCTCGGCGCGAGTCCAGGCCACTGCCGACCACGCCCCGGCTGTCGCACCCTCACCGGTGGCGCGTCGTGGTCGGCTCCTCCCTCCTCGCGGTGGGGACCGCCGGCCTGGCCGTCGGGGGAGCCGTGGGGCCCGCGGCGTGCCTCTGGTTCCTGCCGACCGTCTGCGGGCTGGCCCTCCTCGGGAGTCTCGTCGGACGGCACCGTCGCCGGTAGGGCGGCGGCTGCGGTGCAGGGGGAGGTGTCAGGCCGGGACGCCGGGGAGCGTCGACAGCGCCACCGCCAGCGCGGCCGCCACCGTGCCCAGCACGACGATGACGATGCCCGGGGCCGGGCTGCCGCCGCCCCGCCGGGCGACGATGAGGGCGCCTCCGACGACGCCGACGAGACCGAGGACGAGGAGGGTGACGGCGAACAGCATGGGGAGGCCTTCAGATCGGAGGAGTCAGGGGGCGAGCGACGAGGTACGCGACGCGGCACCAACCGGGTCTCGGCGTGCGGTGCCCGAGCCCCGAGCCTAGGGTCGAGCGATGATCGTCGTCGCGGTGACCCGCTTCCTGGCCGGTGCCTTCCTCGCCAACGCCGTCCCGCACGGGGCGGCGGCGCTGCGTGGGCGGGAGTTCCCCAGCCCGTTCGCGACGCCCCCGGGGGTGGGCCCTTCGTCGCCCCGCGAGAACGTCGCGTGGTCGCTGACGAACCTCGTGGTCGGCGCGGCCCTCCTGCTCGCCGTCCGTCGGCGCCCCGGGACGCCCGCGTGGGCGGCCGTCGGCGCGACGCTCATGGGCGGCTTCCTCGGGTGGTGGTTCGCGCCCGCGCGACGGGCGGCGCGACTCGCCGCCGTCCAGCTCGACCGGTAGCTCGGCCGGGCACCGAGCAGCCCCCCGAGCACCTCAGCCCGAGGCGCCCGTCACGGTGCTGGCCCGCACGACGAGCTCGGGGGCGAAGACGACGCGCCGTGGCTCGCGCGTCGGGTCGTCGATCTCCTCCTGCAGGATCTCCATCGCCGTCTGGCCGATCAGCCCGCTGGGCTGACGCACCGACGTCAGGGGCACGACGGCGGCCCGGGCGAAGTCGATGTCGTCGTAGCCCACGAGGGCGACGTCGTCGGGCACCCGCAGGTCGCCGAGCATCACCAGCGACTGGAGCACGCCCATCGCCACGAGGTCGTTCGCCGCGAAGACGCCGTCCGGCCGCTCGGCCGCCGGCCGGGCCATGAGGGCCGCCGCCGCCGCTCGGCCGTGCTCGACGGTGAGGCCCGGGACCTCGACCACCTCGAGGGCGACGTCCGGGCCCGCGGCTCCCACCGCCTCCCGGGCCCCCGCGACGCGGTCGGCGACCTGCTGCAGGTCGAGGGGGCCGCCGACGACCACGAGGCGGCGACGGCCGATCGAGACGAGGTGCTCGACGGCGAGCTGGCCGCCGCGCACGTCGTCGACGGAGACGGAGGAGAAGTCGGTGAGGTCGGCCCGCCGGTCGACGAGCACGGCCGGCGTGCCCCGGCGACGGAGACGGGCCAGCCTCGCAGTGACGTCGCCGACGGGGGAGATGAGGATGCCGAGCACCCGGTGCTGCTCGAAGAGGTCGAGGTAGTGGGCCTCGCGCTCGACCTGCTGGTCGCTGTTGCCGAGCAGGACGACGCGGCCCGCGCGCTCCGCCGCGGTCTCGGCGCCCCGGGCCACGTCGGAGAAGAACGGGTTCGCCCCGTCGAGGATGACGAGGCCGACGGCCCGGCTCGCCCCCGCCCGCAGCTGTCGCGCCGCGTCGTTGCGCACGAAGCCGAGCTCGTCGATGGCGGCGTGCACCCGCTCGACGGTGGCGGGGCTGACCTTGTCGGGGTGGTTCAGCACGTTGCTGACGGTGCCGACCGACACGCCCGCGGTGGTCGCGACGTCGCGGATGCTGACCGACTCCACCGGGGCCCCCTCCGTCGTCGGCGCCCGGGCAGGCGACGGTCGACGTCCGTCCGCCGACGCTGACGAGTGTAGGCCGACAGGTGGCTCCGGGCGGGGCGGGCCGCGCCTCCCGCGTGGCGACGACGCGGCCCGCGGCACACCGTGCTTGACGTCGGACCCGCCCGCCCCTACTGTCGTCCCCACGAGCTGTTGAAACGATTCATTTCTCGATGAGGAGAACGATCGATGACGATCGACCCCCCAGCCTCCGGCTACTCGCCGACGGCCCCCGTCCTGGAGCTGCGGCACGCCCGCAAGACCTTCGGAGCGGTCGTGGCCCTCGCCAGCGGCAGCGTGCAGCTGCGGGCCGGCGAGATCAACGCGCTCGTCGGCGAGAACGGCGCCGGCAAGTCCACGATGGTGAAGATCCTCGCCGGAGTCCACCAGCCCGACTCCGCTGAGTTCCTCTTCGACGGCCACCCGATCGTCTTCCGCACGCCGGCGGAGAGCAAGGCGGCGGGCGTCAGCGTCATCTACCAGGAGCCCACGCTCTTCCCCGACCTGACCGTCGCCGAGAACATCTTCGTCGGCCGTCAGCCCACCTCGCGCCTCGGGTTCATCGACCGCGGCAAGATGCGGGCCGACGCCCGGGCCCTGTTCGAGCGCCTCGGCGTCCCGATCGACCCCGACCGCGTCGCCGAGGGGCTCTCGATCGCCGACCAGCAGATCATCGAGATCGCCAAGGCCATCTCGCTCGACGCCAAGGTGCTGATCATGGACGAGCCGACCGCGGCGCTCAGCGGCGTCGAGGTCGAACGCCTCTTCGGCGTCGCCCGGGCCCTCCGTGACCGCGGCAGCGCCATCATGTTCATCTCCCACCGCTTCGACGAGGTCTTCGGCCTCAGCGACCGCATCACGGTCATGCGCGACGGTGCCTTCATCTCCGAGCACGCCACCGGAGACGTCACGACGGCCGAGGTCGTCCGCGCGATGGTCGGCCGCGACGTCGACCAGCTGTTCCCGAAGCAGGAGGCGCGGATCGGCGAGCCCGTCGTGACCGTCCGGGGGCTGACGCGGCAGGGCGTCTTCCACGACGTGTCGTTCGAGGTGCGGGCCGGCGAGATCGTCGGCCTGGCGGGGCTCGTCGGGGCGGGCCGGACGGAGGTCGCCCGTGCCCTGTTCGGCATCGACCGCTACGACGCCGGCAGCGTCACCGTGAACGGGAAGCCCCTCGCGCGGCGGAGCCCGCTGGCCGCCATCACGGCCGGCATCGGCTTCGTGCCCGAGGACCGCCGCAGGCAGGGCCTCGTGATGGACATGTCGGTGAGCCGCAACACCACCCTCACCCTGCGCAGGACGCTGAGCCGGGCCGGCCTGGTGAGCGCGCGCCGCGAGCGCGAGGCGGCGGCCGAGTGGTCGCGGCGCCTGCAGGTCAAGACCGGCAGCCAGGAGCTCCCCGTCTCGACCCTGTCGGGCGGCAACCAGCAGAAGGTCGTGCTGGCGAAGTGGCTGGCGACCGACCCGGCCTTCCTGATCGTGGACGAGCCGACCCGCGGCATCGACGTCGGCACCAAGAGCGAGGTGCACCGGCTGATCAGCGACCTGGCGGGCCGCGGCATCGCGGTGCTGATGATCTCGTCCGAGCTGCCCGAGGTGCTCGGCATGGCCGACCGGGTGCTCGTCATGCACGAGGGTCGTCTGACCGCGACCCTCGACCGCGCCGAGGCCACGGCGGAGCGCGTGATGCACGCCGCGACCGGGTCGGGCGCGGCGGACCCGACCGCGACCGGGGCGCCCGCCGAGCCCGCGCCTCCGGCCCCGTCCCCGTCCATGCCCCCGACCGCAGAGGCCACCCGATGACCACGTCCCACGCCCTCGCCCCCGCCGCCACGTCGAGGCGCAGCCCCCTCGCCTCGGTGCTCCGTCAGCGCGAGGTGCCGGTCGCCTCGGCCCTCGTCGTGCTGGTGATCGTCACGACGATCGCCAACCCGCTCTTCGTCTCGGCACAGGGCGTCAAGGACCTCATGCTCAACGCGACGATCACGGTCATCATGGCCGTCGGCCTCGGCGCGGTGATCATCACGAACAACATCGACCTCTCGGTGGGCTCGATCCTGGGCCTCGTCGCGTTCGCGACGGGGACCGTGTTCGCCGCTGCACCGGAGATCCCGATCGTCGTCGTCTTCCTCCTCGGCCTCGCGATCGGCGCGGTGCTCGGCGCGGTCAACGGGTTCCTGGTCACGGTGGCCCGGGTGCCGTCGCTCGTCATCACGCTGGGTATGCTCTACATCTACCGCGGCCTCAACAACGCGTGGGCCGGCGGCCAGCAGTACTTCGCGGGGGACCGCCCCGCCGCCTTCGGCCGCCTGTCGGTCGACACGGTGCTCGGCGTCCCGATCATCACGGTCATCGCCGTGGTCGTGGTCGTGCTGGTCGCGGTCTTCCTCGCCCGCACCCGGCCCGGTCGCGACCTGTACGCCATCGGCTCCGACGAGCAGGCGGCACGCCTCTTCGGCATCCCGGTGAGCCGGCGCGTCGTGACGGCGTTCGTGCTCAACGGCACCCTGACGGGCCTGGCGGGCGTGCTCTACGCCAGCCGGTTCAACTCGGTCGGCGCGACGACGGGCACCGGGCTCGAGCTCGACATCGTGGCCGCGGCCGTCGTCGGCGGCATCGCGATCTTCGGCGGCTCCGGCAGCGTCGTCGGCGCGGCCATCGGTGCCGTGCTGCTGACCACCATCACGAGCAGCCTCACCGCCCTCGGCGTCGACAAGTTCTGGCAGCAGGCCATCGTCGGCGTCCTCATCCTGACCGCCATCCTCGTCGAGCGGATCGCCTCGATCCGCAAGGCCCGACGACTGCGCACGAGCGAGGCCACCAATGCCTGACCAGACCGTCACCCGCGCCCCCCGGGCCTCCGCCTCGCCCTCGGGCGGTGCCGCCCGCGACCCCGGGCAGCGCACCGAACGGGCGCTGCGCCGCCGTCGCCTCCTCACCGGTCGGGGAGCGATCATGGTCTGGGCGCTGCTCGCGACCCTGCTCGTCTGCGCCCTGACGGTGCCTCGCTTCGCCAGCGTCCAGACCACCGGCTTCCTGCTGCTCGACGCGATCCCGATCCTCATGATCGCCATGCCGATGGCGCTGGTCGTCATCACCGGCGAGATCGACCTCTCGGTCGCCAGCACCGCGGGCCTCACGAGCGCCACCATGGGCGTGCTCTGGGCCGCCGGCTGGGGCATCCCCGAGATCTTCGTCGTCTGCGTGCTGATCGGCGTCGTCTGCGGCGCGCTCAACGGCGCGCTCGTGACGACGGTCGGGCTGCCGAGCCTCGCGGTCACGATCGGCACCCTGGCGCTCTACCGCGGTCTCGCGCTCGTCGTCATCGGTGACGACGCGGTCGCGAACTTCCCTCCCGGCCTCACGTCGTTCTTCACCTCGAAGATCGGCGGCACGGGAGTCCCGACGGTGATGGTCGGCGTCGTCGTCGTCATCCTCTTCTTCGGGGTCCTCCTGCACTTCAGCTCGTTCGGCCGGGCCCTGCCCGCCATCGGCTTCAGCAAGGAGGCCGCGAGCTTCGTCGGCGTGCACGTCGGCCGCGCCAAGTTCTGGATGTTCGTCGCCACCGGAGTCGTCTCGGCCCTGGTCGGCATCTACTGGACGCTCCGCTACTCGAGCGCCCGCAGCGACAACGCGACCGGCATCGAGCTGGCCGTCATCGCCGCCGTGCTGCTCGGCGGCGTCTCGATCTTCGGCGGCCGGGGCTCGATCCCCGGCGTCGTCGCCGGCGTGCTGATCATCTCGAGCATCAGCTACGCGCTGCGGCTCGGCGGCATCAGCGACGTCGTGCTCAACGTCGTCACCGGGCTGCTGCTCGTCGGCAGCGTGGTCACCCCGAGCCTGATCGCGGTCGTCCGCGAGAGGGCCCGGGCGAGGCGGGCCGCGAGGGCCGTCCTCGAGGGCTCCGCCGAGCCCGCCTGACCTTCCCCGATCCCAGCCGACCCCCTCGCCCCACCCCGGCACCACCCCACCCCACAGCAAAGGACAGAACGATGGAGTTCCCCACCTTCCCCCGCGGCCGCGCCCTCCGGCGAGGCCTGGCCGCCGCCGCGGCCGTCGCCGCCGTCTCGCTCGTCGCCTCCGGCTGCGCCCTGACGGCCGGCGGCGACGACGCCGGCTCGGGCTCCGGCTCGGGCGGCGGCTCGTCGTCGATCGCCTTCGTGCCGAAGCAGCTGAACAACCCGTACACCGACGTCGTCCTCGGCGGCGGCGAGGCCGCGTCGAAGGACATCGGCTACGACTACAGCGTGGTCGGACCGCTCGAGGCGAGTGCCTCCTCACAGGTCACCTTCCTCAACACCCTCACCCAGCAGGGCACGAACGTCATCGTCATCGCCGCGAACGACCCCGACGCGGTCGGGCCCGCCCTGAAGGAGGCGCGCGACGGCGGAGCGAAGATCGTCGCGTTCGACTCCGACACGAACCCCGACTACCGCGACGTGTTCGTCAGCCAGGTCGAGGCGAAGGACGTCGCCCTCATCCAGATCCGCCAGATGAGCGAGCAGATCGGCGGGGAGGGCGACATCGCCATCCTGTCGGCCACGGCGAACGCCACGAACCAGAACGAGTGGATCAAGTACATCCAGGAGGAGGTCGAGACGAACCCGGACTACGCGGGCATCTCGATCGTCTCCACCGTCTACGGCGACGACGACGACGCGAAGTCCTTCCAGGAGGCCCAGGGCCTGCTGCAGGCGAACCCCGACCTCAAGGGCATCATCTCGCCCACCACGGTCGGCATCGCGGCCACCGCCCGCTACCTCTCGACCTCGGAGTACAAGGGCAAGGTCGCTCTCACCGGGCTCGGCCTGCCCAACGAGATGCGCGAGTTCGTCAAGGACGGCACCGTGACGGCCTTCGCCCTCTGGGACCCGGCGCAGCTGGGCGAGGTCGCGGCCTACGCCGGCCAGGCGCTGGTCGACGGCACGATCACGGGCGCCGAGGGCGACACGTTCACCGCCGGCGACCTCGGTGAGCGCACCGTCGGTGCCGACGGGATCATCATCGTCGGCCCGCCGACCGAGTTCGACGCCGACAACATCGACGACTACGACTTCTAGTCGTCGTCCGTGACGGGGGCGGCGGCCCGGCCGGCCGCCTCCGTCACCGCACCGCGGCTCTCCCGTGCCGCCCCTGCCCGCCCTCATCCCTCGCGACGGAGCGACCCCCATGAGCGCCACGCCCCCACCGGCCACCGACCTGCTGCCCCCGATCCGCCGCCGCCCCACCCGCGTCGGGCTGGTGGCGGGCGGGCTCGGCACCTACTGGCCGCAGTTCCCCGGCCTGCTGCCCCAGCTGCAGGAGTCCACCCGCTACGTCGTCGACCGCTTCGGCCGGCTCGACGCCGAGGTCGTCGACACGGGCTTCATCTCGGACGCGAGGGAGGCGCGGGTCGCGGCCGAGACGCTGCGCACGGCGGACTGCGACCTGGTCGTGGTCTTCCTCACGACGTACCTGACCTCGTCGATGGTGCTCCCGATCGCGCAGCGGGCGGGCGTGCCCGTGCTCGTCATCGACCTCCAGCCCAGCGAGGCGATGGACCACGCGACCTTCGACACCGGGCTGTGGCTCGCGTACTGCGGCCAGTGCCCGGTGCCCGAGGTGGCCAACGTCTTCCGGCGAGCCGGGGTCGAGTTCCGGTCGGTGACCGGTCACCTCCGCAGTGAGCGGGCCTGGGCCCGCATCGAGCGGTGGGTGCACGCGGCCGGGGTCCGCGCCCGGCTGAGGGAGGCGCGGCACGGTCTCATGGGGCACCTGTACCCGGGCATGCTCGACGTGTCGACCGACCTCACCCTCCTCTCGACGCACTTCGGCTCGCACGTCGAGGTGCTCGAGCTCGACGACCTCCGGGTGCGGGTCGACGACGTGACCGACGCGCAGGTGCGGGACCGCTCGGCGCTCGCCCGCCGGGTCTTCGACGTCCACCCGTCGGTCGACGAGGACGACCTCGACTGGGGAGCGCGCGTCTCCGTCGCCCTGGACCGCCTCGTCGAGGACTTCGACCTCGACTCGCTGGCCTACTACCACCGCGGGCTCGACGGCGAGCTGCACGAGCGGATCGGCGCCGGCATGATCCTCGGCGCCTCGCTGCTCAACGCCCGCGGCCTGCCGGCCGTGGGGGAGTACGAGCTCCGGACCTCGGTCGCGATGCTGGCGGCGCAGTCGCTCGGCGTCGGCGGCTCGTTCACGGAGATCCAGGCGATCCACTTCGGGGACGGCGTCGTCGAGATGGGCCACGACGGGCCGGGGCACCTGGCGCTCTCGTCGGCGAGGCCCGTGCTGCGCGGCCTCGGCGTGTTCCACGGCAAGCGCGGGCACGGCGTCAGCGTCGAGTTCGACGTGCAGCCGGGCCCGGTCACGACCTTCGGCCTCGGGCAGGACCGCGACGGCGGCCTCTCGTTCGTGACGAGCGAGGGGGCCGTCGTGCCCGGGCCGCACCTGTCGATCGGCAACACGACCTCCCGTGTCGACTTCGGGGGTGACCCTGGCGAGTGGGTCGACGAGTGGTCCCGGACGGGCATCGGCCACCACTGGGGTCTCTGCACCGGGCACGTGGCCCGCGACGTCGCCGCGGCCGCCTCCCTCCTCGGCATCGAGCACCGTCACGTCTCGGCGCCGTTCGACGACGCCGACGGCTTCGCCCGGAGCATCGGCGGCACGACGCCCTGACCTGCTCGACACCGCGCGTCCCCCGGGATACGCTCCATTCATTGAAACGATTCAACGACGAACCGGAGATCCACTGATGACCGCCGACGAGCACGAGCGCTACGCGTTCCGGCTGCAGGTCGCCCCCGATCGACTCGACGACTACGCCCGGCGCCACGCCGCGGTCTGGCCCGAGATGCTGCAGGCCCTCCACGACAGCGGCTGGCACGGCTACTCGCTCTTCGCCGCCCCCGACGGCCTGCTCGTCGGCTACGTGGAGGCCGAGTCGCTGGTCGCCGCCCAGGCAGCGATGGCCGAGACCGAGGTCAACGCGCGCTGGCAGGCCTCGATGGCCGAGTTCTTCACCTCGCTCGACGGCACCCCGCCCGACGAGGGACTCGAGCTGCTGACGCAGGTCTTCAACCTCGAACGGCAGCTCGGCCTGCCGGGCGGCGGCCGCCCCACGGCCGCCGACACGAGCCCCGGGCCACGCGTCGCCCCCCTCACCCCCACGACCCCGGCGTCGACGACGACGTCCGGAACGACGACCACGGAAGAGACCTCATGACCACCTTCGAGTCCATCGTCCCCGTGCTCGAGCGGCAGGCCATCGAGCTGCCCAGCTGGGCGTTCGGCAACTCCGGCACCCGGTTCAAGGTGTTCGGCACGCCGGGCACGCCTCGCACGCCGGAGGAGAAGATCGCCGACGCCGCCACGGTGCACCGCGTGACGGGCCTCGCCCGGAGCGTCGCCCTGCACATCCCGTGGGACGAGGTCGACGACTTCGGCGCCCTGCGCTCGTTCGCCGCCGAGCAGGGCGTCGCGCTCGGCACCGTCAACTCGAACACGTTCCAGGACGAGGCCTACAAGTTCGGCAGCCTCGCCCACAGCGACGCGGCCGTCCGCCGCAAGGCCGTCGACCACCACCTGCGCTGCCTCGAGATCATGCACGAGACCGGGTCGCGCGACCTCAAGATCTGGCTCGCGGACGGCACCAACTACCCCGGGCAGGACTCGCTCCGCCAGCGCCAGGACCACCTCGCCGAGTCGCTCGCCGAGATCTACGCCGGCCTCGGCGACGAGCAGCGCCTCGTGCTCGAGTACAAGTTCTTCGAGCCGGCGTTCTACCACACCGACGTCCCCGACTGGGGAACGAGCTACGCGCAGGTGACCGCCCTCGGCGACCGTGCGCTGACCTGCCTCGACACCGGCCACCACGCCCCGGGCACGAACATCGAGTTCATCGTCATGCAGCTGCTGCGGCTCGGCAAGCTCGGCTCGTTCGACTTCAACTCGCGCTTCTACGCCGACGACGACCTGATCGTCGGGGCCGCCGACCCGTTCCAGCTGTTCCGCATCCTGTTCGAGGTCGCCGACGGCGGCGGGCTCGACGAGGGCTCGCCCGTGCAGTTCATGCTCGACCAGTGCCACAACGTCGAGGACAAGATCCCCGGGCAGATCCGCAGCGTGCTGAACGTGCAGGAGATGACGGCGCGCGCCCTGCTCGTCGACCGTCCGGCGCTCGACGCGGCCCGCGCCTCCCACGACGTCCTCGGCGCCCACGCCGTTCTGATGGACGCCTTCTACACCGACGTGCGCCCGGCCCTGGCCGACTGGCGCGAGGGCCGCGGCCTGCCCCGCGACCCGATGGCGGCGTACCTCGCGAGCGGCACGCCCGAGCGACTGGCCGCCGAGCGCGTGGGCGGCACGCAGCTCAGCTGGACCTGACGCGCGCCTCCCGACCTGCGCCTCCCGCGCCTCCTCGACCCGCCCCTCCTCACCTCGAACGGACCCCACCTCGTGACCAGCACCACGCCCACCCCCGCCGCCGACCTCGTCGCGCGCAGCAACCGCCTCGGCGCCGACCCGGCGAACACGAACTACGCCGGCGGCAACACCTCGGCCAAGGGCACCGCGACCGACCCCGCGACGGGCGAGCCGGTCGAGCTGCTGTGGGTCAAGGGCAGCGGGGGAGACCTCGGCACCCTCACGGAGGAGGGCCTCGCGGTGCTGCGGCTCGACCGGCTGCGCGGCCTGGCGGGCGTCTACCGCGGCGTCGAGCACGAGGACGAGATGGTCGCGGCGTTCGACTACGCCCTGCACGGCAAGGGCGGGGCCGCGCCGTCGATCGACACGGCCATGCACGGCCTCGTCGACGCCGCGCACGTCGACCACCTGCACCCCGACGCGGGGATCGCGATCGCCACGGCGGCGGACGGCGAGCGGCTGACGGCCGAGATCTTCGGCGGCGCGGTCGTCTGGGTGCCGTGGCGACGACCGGGCTGGCAGCTCGGCCTCGACATCGCGGCGATCAAGGCGGAGCACCCGGAGGCGCGGGGCACCGTCCTGGGCGGGCACGGCATCACCGCGTGGGGCGACACCAGCGAGGAGGCGGAGGCCGCCTCGCGCTGGATCATCCAGACCGCACAGGCCTGGCTCGACGAGCACTCGCGGCCCGAGCCGTTCGGGGCCCCACTCGCCGGGTACGCGGCCCTGCCCGCCGAGGAACGCCGCGCGAAAGCCGCGGCACTCGCGCCCGTCATCCGCGGCGTCGCCTCGCACGACCGGCCGCAGGTCGGCGCGTTCACCGACAGCGACGTCGTGCTCGACTTCCTCGCGAGCACCGAGCACCCGCGGCTCGCGGCGCTCGGCACGAGCTGCCCCGACCACTTCCTCCGCACGAAGGTGCGTCCGCTGGTGCTCGACCTGCCGGCCGACGCGACCGTCGAGGAGTCGATCGCGCGCCTCCACGAGCTGCACGAGCAGTACCGCCTCGACTACCAGGCGTACTACGACCGGCACGCGACGCCCGACAGCCCGGCCATCCGCGGGGCCGACCCGCTGATCGTGCTCGTACCCGGCGTCGGCATGTTCTCGTACGGCGGCGACGCTCAGACAGCGCGCGTCGCCGGCGAGTTCTACCTCAACGCGATCGCCGTGATGCGCGGCGCCGAGGGCGTCTCGAGCTACGCGCCGATCGACGAGGCCGAGAAGTTCCGCATCGAGTACTGGGCCCTCGAGGAGGCCAAGCTGCAGCGGCGGCCCGCGCCGAAGCGGCTCGCCACGCGGATCGCCCTCGTCACGGGTGCCGCCTCGGGCATCGGCAAGGCCATCGCCACCCGGCTCGCCGCCGAGGGGGCCTGCGTCGTGGTCGCCGACCTCGACCTCGCGAAGGCGCAGGCCGCGGCGGCCGAGATCGGCGGCCCCGACGTGGCGCGCGGCGTGGCGGCCGACGTCAGCGACGAGGCGGCGGTGAAGGCCGCCATCGGCGAGGTGCTGCTCGCGTTCGGTGGCCTCGACCTCGTCGTGAACAACGCCGGGCTGAGCCTCTCGAAGTCGCTGTTCGACACCACCGAGGCCGACTGGGACCTGCAGCACGACGTCATGGCGAAGGGCTCCTTCCTCGTCGCGAAGAACGCGGCCCGCGTGCTCGTCGACCAGGGCCTCGGCGGCGACATCGTCTACATCTCGTCGAAGAACTCGGTCTTCGCCGGCCCGAACAACATCGCCTACAGCGCCACGAAGGCCGACCAGGCCCACCAGGTCAGGCTGCTCGCGGCGGAGCTCGGCGAGCACGGCATCCGCGTCAACGGCATCAACCCCGACGGCGTCGTGCGCGGCTCGGGCATCTTCGCCAGCGGCTGGGGCGCCAACCGCGCCGCGACCTACGGCGTCGACGAGAAGGACCTCGGCGCCTTCTACGCCCAGCGCACCATCCTCAAGCGCGAGGTCGTGCCCGAGAACGTCGCCGCCGCCGTCTCCGCGATCTGCACGAGCGACTTCTCGCACACCACCGGGCTGCACGTGCCGGTCGACGCGGGCGTCGCCGCCGCCTTCCTCCGGTGACCCGGCGATGAGCACCGTGCCCGCGACCGGCGGCGCCGTCGCCGCGGTCGACCTGGGGGCGACGAGCGGCCGGGTCGTCGTCGGCCGGGTCGACCGCGACGGGGTGCGCCTGCAGCACGTCGCACGCTTCGCGAACGAGCCCGTCGCGGTGCCCGAGGGGGAGCCCGGGGGAGTCGCGGGCCGGGTCGGCCTGCACTGGGACGCCCTCGGGCTCTGGCGGTCGGTCACCGCGGGGCTGACCCAGGCCCTCCGCGACGAGCCCGCCGTCGCGTCGATCGGGGTCGACTCCTGGGCTGTGGACTACGGGCTGCTGCGGGACGGCCGCCTCCTCGGCCCGCCGTACCACTACCGCGACGAGCGGTCGGCGGCCGGGGTCGAGGCCGTGCACGCGGTCGTGCCGCCCGAGGAGCTCTTCGCCCGGACCGGCCTCCAGCACCTGCCCTTCAACACCGTGTTCCAGCTCGCCGCCGACCGGGCGACGGGAGTCCTCGCGCCCGCCGACCGAGCCCTGCTCGTGCCCGACCTCTTCTCGTGGTGGCTCACCGGCACGGCGGCCACCGAGCGCACCAACGCCTCGACGACCGGCCTGCTGTCGCCCGTGACGGGGGAGTGGGACGCCGAGCTCGTCCGGCGGCTCGGCCTCGACCCCGGCCTGTTCGCGCCGCTCGTCGACCCGGGGACGTCGCTCGGCCCGCTGCGGCCGTCGGTCGCCGCCGCGGTCGGCGCTCCGCCCTCGCTCGGGGTCACGGCGGTCGGTTCGCACGACACCGCGTCGGCCGTCGTCGCCGTCCCGATGACGGGCGACGACGCCGCCTACGTGTCGAGCGGCACGTGGTCCCTGGTCGGCCTCGAGCTGCCGTCTCCGCTGCTCGGCGACGACGTCCGGGCGGCGGGGTTCACGAACGAGGGCGGCGTCGACGGCCGCGTGCGGTTCCTCAAGAACGTCTCCGGCCTGTGGCTGCTCAGCGAGTCGATGCGCGCCTGGAGTCGCTCGGGCACCTCGGCCGCCGAGCGCAGCAGCGACCTGGCGGCCCTCCTGGCCGAGGCGGGCGCCGTGGCGCGGCCGGTCTCCGTCTTCGACGCGACCGACGAGCGGTTCACCCCGCCGGGCGACATGCCCGCCCGCATCGAGGCGTGGTGCACCGAGCACGACGTCGAGCCCCCCCGTGGCCGGGCCGAGACGGTGCGGAGCATCCTCGAGTCCCTCGCGGCTGCCTACGCGGCGACCCTCCGCGACGCCGAGCGGCTCTCGGGCCGCACCGTCCGCACGGTCCACGTCGTCGGGGGCGGCTCGCAGAACGAGCTGCTCTGCCAGCTCACGGCCGACCGCACCGGCTGCACGGTGCTGGCCGGGCCGGTCGAGGCGACCGCCCTCGGCAACGTGCTCGTCCAGGCCAGGGCGGCCGGGCTCGTCGACCGCAGGTCGTCGCTCGAGTCGCTGCGCGCCCTCGTCACCGCGTCGCACGCCCCGGTGGCCTACCGACCGCGGACGTCGTCGTCCACGGCCCCCGCCCGCGCCTCCTGACCTCCCCACCCCGACCCGGAAGGACCACCCCATGGTCGACCGTCGCATCCCCAAGTTCCACGACCTCGCGCCGCTGATGCAGTTCAAGAAGCCCACCTTCGACCTCAAGGCGAAGCGCCTGCGCGAGGCGCTCACCATCGAGGACCTGCGGAGGATCGCCAAGCGGCGGACCCCCACCGCGGCCTTCGACTACACCGACGGCTCGGCGGAGGCGGAGATCTCGCTGCGCCGTGCCCGCCAGGCCTTCCGGGACGTCCAGTTCAACCCGGCGATCCTGCACGACGTCGCGACGGTCGACACGGGCTGGGACGTGCTCGGGAAGCGGGTCGAGCAGCCGTTCGGCATCGCCCCGACCGGCTTCACCCGCATGATGCAGACCGAGGGGGAGAAGGCGGGAGCCGCCGCGGCGGCGGCGGCGGGCATCCCGTTCAGCCTGTCGACGATGGGCACGGCGTCGGTCGAGGACGTCGCGGAGGCGGCACCCGGCGGCCGGAACTGGTTCCAGCTCTACATGTGGAAGGACCGCGACCGGTCGATGGCCCTCGTCGACCGTGCGGCCGCGGCGGGCTTCGACACCCTGCTGGTGACGGTGGACGTGCCGGTAGCCGGTGCGCGCCTCCGCGACTCCCGGAACGGGATGACCATCCCGCCGTCGCTGACGCCCCGCACGATCGTCGACGCGCTGCCCCGCCCGTGGTGGTGGATCGACTTCCTCACCACCGAGCCCCTGGCGTTCGCGTCGCTCGACCGCTGGTCGGGCACCGTCGCCGAGCTGCTCAACACCATGTTCGACCCCACGGTGACCTACGACGACCTCGCCTGGATCAAGTCGCAGTGGCCGGGCAAGCTGGTGGTCAAGGGCGTGCAGACCGTCGAGGACGCGAGGCGCGTGACCGACCTCGGCGTCGACGCCCTGATCTTGTCCAACCACGGCGGACGGCAGCTCGACCGGGCACCGATCCCGTTCCACCTGCTGCCCGACGTCGTGAAGGAGGTCGGCGCCGACACCGAGGTGCACCTCGACACGGGCATCATGTCGGGGGCCGACATCGTGGCCGCGGTCGCCCTCGGGGCGCGCTTCACGCTGGTCGGCCGCGCCTACCTGTACGGCCTCATGGCCGGCGGGCGCGAGGGCGTCGACCGGGCGATCGAGATCCTCTCGGTCGAGATCGCGCGCACGATGCGCCTCCTCGGCGTGAACTCGCTCGAGGAGCTGGAGCCACGCCACGTCACGCAGCTCGAGCGGCTGGTGCCCCGCGCGCGCAGCTGACGAACCGGGGCGGCGGCTGTGGAGTGGCGGCCGCCGCACGCCTGCCCCCGGCCCGGGGCCCCTGCGTGCCCGGTCAGGCGCTGTCGCGCCACACGATGTCGGTCGGCAGCAGGACGCCCACGGCGCGGTCGGTGCCCCCGAGCTGGTCGAGCACCTGCTGGGCGGCCCGGCGGCCGAGGTCCTCCGCCGGCTGCCGCACGGTGGAGAGCGCCGGCGTGCAGCGCAGCGCCCACGAGCTGTCGTCGAAGCCGACGATGCCGACCTGCCCCGGCACGTCGACGCCCCGCCGGTGCAGCACGTCGAGGGCCCCTGCCGCGACGGCGTCCGACGCGGCGAAGACGCCGTCGACGGTGGGGTCCCGTCGCAGCAGCTCCGTCATGCCGTCGACGCCGGCGGTGTAGCTGTAGAACGGGTTGCGGACGACGAGGTCGGGGTCGAAGAGGTCGCCGAGGGCGGCCCGGAAGCCCGCGAGGCGGTCCTGGCCCGAGTCGCGGTCGAGGCCGGAGGCGAGCATGCCGACCCGGCGCCGACCGGTGCCGAGCAGGCGACGCACGATCGCCTCGGCCGCCGCGGCGTTGTCGATGCCGATGTAGGGGATGTCGGGGGCGTCGAGCGGGTGGCCGACGAACGAGGCGGGGAGGCGCAGCTCGGCGACCGCCTGCGAGATCGGGTCGCCGGTGCGGGCCGACAGGATGATCGCGCCGTCGACGAAGCCGCCCCGGAGGTACTCGACCACGCGGTCGCTGTCGCGGCGGGAGTCGATCATCAGGGTGACGAGCTGGTGGTCGGCCTGCGAGAGCACCGCGTTCGTGCCGATCAGGATGTTGCCGATGTTGGGGTCGTCGAGCACCACCGAGTGCGGCTCGTGCACGATCAGCGCGACGGCCCGCGACCGCTGGGTGACGAGGTTGCGCGCGGCCGCGTTGCGGACGTAGCCGACCTTCGCCACGGCGGCCTCGACGGCCTCCCGGGCCTGCGCCGACACGTAGGGCTCGTCGTTGAGCACCCTCGAGACGGTGCCTCGCGAGATGCCCGCCTCGGCGGCGACGTCGTGGATCGTCGCCCGGCGCCGGGGTGCTGGCTGACCGGACATGGGAGTCACCTTAGCCGACCCTGGACGGCCGGGCGCGGAGCCTCGGCGCCTGCCGTGTTGACAAACCCGGACGTCTGGGTTTTACTCTGTGAACGTTCCCAGAAAGATGCTCCGAGGCTCTCGCCGACGGTGTGTGGGAACGATCACAGACACTGTGTGTGAACCTTCACAGACGAAGGGCTCCGGCCTGGCGTCGGCGGGGGAGAACCCGACGACGAAGCCGAGGCCCCCGTGCTGACCCAGACCCTCCCGCAGCGCACCGCGCTCGACCTCGGGCTCGACGGCCTCGTCTTCGGCTGTGACTACAACCCCGAGCAGTGGACGCACGAGACCTGGGTCGAGGACGTCGCGCTGATGCGCGAGGCCGGCGTCAACCTGGTCGCGATCAACATCTTCGGCTGGTCGCACGTCGAGCCCGAGCCCGGGCGCTTCCGCTTCGACGACCTCGACACGGTCATCGAGCTGCTGCACGAGGCCGGCATCGGCGTGAACCTCGGCACCGGCACCTCGTCGCCGCCGCCGTGGCTCACCACGCGCCACCCCGAGGTGCTGCCCGTCGCGGCCGACGGCACGACGCGCTGGCCGGGCGGCCGCCAGGCGTACTGCCCCAGCTCGCCGGTCTTCCGCGAGCGCGCCCTCGAGCTCGTGCGGGCGACCGCCGAGCGCTACGGCTCGCACCCGGCCGTGAAGCTCTGGCACGTCTCGAACGAGCTCGGCTGCCACAACGCCCTGTGCTACTGCGACGAGTCGGCCCTCGCCTTCCGGGCCTGGCTGGAGGCGCGCCACGGCACCGTGGACGCGCTGAACGCCGCGTGGGGCACGGCCTTCTGGAGCCAGCGCTACTCGTCGTTCACCGAGGTGCTGCCGCCGCGGGCGACGCTGTCGTTCGTCAACCCGGCCCAGACCATCGACTTCCACCGCTTCAGCTCCGACGCGCTGCTGGAGCACTACCGGGCCGAGGCCGAGGTCATCCGGCTCGCCAGTGCGGTGCCGATCACGACCAACTTCATGGTGGCCGCGCACATCAGGAACCAGGACTACTGGACCTGGGCGGGCGACATGGCCGTGATCGCCAACGACCACTACCTCGACCACCGCCTCGAGCGCCCCGAGGTCGAGCTCTCGTTCGCCGCCGACACCACCAGGGGCCTCGCCGGCGGCGCGCCGTGGATCCTGATGGAGCACTCGACGGGAGCCGTCAACTGGCAGCCCCGCAACCTCACGAAGGCGCCGGGCGAGATGCTCCGGAACACCGCCTCCCACGTGGCCCGCGGCGCCGACGGCATCTGCTTCTTCCAGTGGCGCGCCTCCGTCAAGGGCACCGAGAAGTTCCACTCGGCGCTGCTGCCGCACGCCGGCACGTCGTCGCGCACCTGGCGGGACTCCGTCGAGCTCGGCGCCCTCGCCGGCCGGCTCGGCGAGCTGCGGGGCTCGCGGGTCGTCGCCGACGTCGCCCTCGTCTTCAGCTGGGAGAACTGGTGGGCGGCCGACCTCGAGGCGCACCCCACGGCCGACTTCTCGTACATCGAGCAGGTCCACCGCCTCTACGGCGCCCTCTGGGAGCTCGGCGTCACCGTCGACGTGGTCGCGCCCGGCGCCTCCCTCGAGGGCTACGCGCTCGTCGTGGTGCCGAGCCTCTACCTCGTCCGCGACGAGCACGCGGCCGTGGTCGACGAGTTCGTCGCGGCCGGCGGCTCGGCCCTCGTCACGTTCTTCAGCGGCGTCGTCGACGAGACCGACGCGGTGCGCGTCGGCGGCTACCCCGGGGCGTTCCGCGACCTGCTGGGCGTGCGGGTCGACGAGTTCTCCCCGCTGCCGGTCGGCGGCCGGGTCGAGATCACGGGCGGGCCCGTCGGCGCCACCGGGTCGCTCTGGTCCGAGCCCGTGGAGCTCGTCGGGGCCGAGGCCGTCCTCGACTACGCCTCGGGCAGCCTCGCCGGGCGCCCCGCCGTGACGCGCAACGCGCACGGCCGAGGCCTCGGCTGGTACGTCTCCACCGAGCTCGACGCCGCCACGCTCCGCCACGTCGTGGCCCGCGCCGTCGACGAGGCCGGGGTCGCCCCCCGCAGCGAGGTCGCCGGCCGCGCCGGGGTCGAGGTCGTCCGCCGCGTCGGCGACCAGCACGAGTGGGTCTTCGTCCTCAATCACTCCGACGACGTCGTCGTCCACGAGTTCGCCGGCTACGACCTGGTCTCCGAGCAGCACGTCTCGGGGCCCGTCGAGCTCGCCGCGGGCGGCTCGCACATCATCCGCCAGGACAGGAAGGCATCATGACCGTCACCTCCGCCCGCTCGCGAGGTCGCCGCGCGACCGACGAGGCCCCGCGACCCGCGGCCCCCGGCCGCAGGAGGGGCTTCCGCTACCGCAAGGCGATCGCGATCTTCGTCCTCCCCTTCGGCGTGCTCTTCGCGGCCTTCTACCTCACGCCCATCCTCTACGCGGTCTGGCAGTCGCTCCAGAAGATCGAGCGCGAGGGCACCTTCGGCGCCCCCACCCAGGTCTTCGGCGGCCTGGCGCAGTACGCGCTGGTCTTCCAGAACGGTGAGTTCTGGTCGTCCATCCTCCGGGTGCTGCTCTTCGGCGTCGTCCAGGTGCCGGTCATGCTGTTCCTGGCCCTGCTGTTCGCCCTGCTCCTCGACTCGCCCCTCCTCCGCGGCAAGCGCTTCTTCCGGCTGGCCTTCTTCGCCCCGTACGCCGTCCCCGGCGTCATCGCGGCCATCATGTGGGGCTACCTCTACTCGCCGAGCCTCTCGCCGTTCTCCGCGGTGACCTCGAGCGTGGGCCTGCTCGACGGCGGCACGGTGCTGTGGGCCATCGCCAACGTCGTCACCTGGGTCTTCGTCGGCTACAACATGCTGATCATCTACTCGTCGCTGCTCGCCATCCCCACCGAGATCTACGAGGCCGCGCGCCTCGACGGCGCCTCGCAGTGGCGCATCGCGGCCGCCATCAAGATCCCGCTCGTCATCCCCGCGATCGTGCTCACTGCGGTGTTCTCGGTCATCGGCACCCTGCAGCTGCTCACCGAGCCGCTGGTCTTCCGCCAGTTCACGTCGACGATCTCGTCGACCTTCACGCCGAACATGCTCGTCTACTCGACGTCGTCGGTGCCCAACTTCAACCTCGCCGCGGCGTTCAGCGTCGTCCTCGCCGTGGCGACGTTCATCCTCTCGATCGGCTTCCTCCGGTTGACCCAGCGGAAGGCCGACCAGTGACCGTCGACGCACCCACCCGTCCCGCCCAGTCGTTCGACGACGCCAGCGCCCCAGCGCCGAAGCGCGGCCGCGGACCCCGCGAGAGCGTCATGTCGCGCTCCGCCGCGATGATCATCATGGGCGCCTTCACGCTCTACTTCCTCATCCCGATCTTCTGGCTGTTCGTCTCGTCGACCAAGACGCTCGACAACTTCAACAGCGGGCCGGCGCTCTGGTTCTCGGCGACGTCGCTGCAGGACTTCGCCGGCAACATCGGGCAGCTCTTCACCTACAACGACGGGATCTTCCCGCGGTGGATGCTGAACAGCATCGTGTACGCCACGGTCGCCGGAGGCCTCGGCACGATCCTCTCGGCCATGTGCGGCTACGCCCTGGCGAAGTACCGCTTCCGCGGTCGGGAGGCGCTGTTCAACGTCTTCCTCGGCGGCGTCCTGGTGCCGGCGACGGCGCTCGCGCTCCCGCTCTTCCTCATCTTCAGCCAGGTGCAGCTGACCGACACCTTCTGGGCGGTCTTCCTGCCGAGCATCGTCAGCCCGTTCGGCGTCTACCTGAGCCGGATCTACGCGGCGTCGAGCGTGCCCGACGAGATCATCGAGGCCGCGCGCATCGACGGCTCGAGCGAGCTCCGCACCTTCTTCACCGTCGCGATCCGCCTCATGTCGCCCGCGCTGGTGACGGTGTTCCTCTTCCAGTTCGTCGCGATCTGGAACAACTTCTTCCTGCCCCTCGTGATGCTGCGGTCGCAGGAGCTCTTCCCCGTGACCCTCGGCCTCTACACCTGGAACTCCAACGTGAGCCAGTACCCCGAGCTCCGCACCCTGGTGCTCGTGGGGGCGTTCGTCTCGATCATCCCGCTCCTGGTCGCCTTCCTCAGCCTGCAGCGCTTCTGGCGCAGCGGCCTGGGCTCCGGCGGGCTCAAGTGAGCCGCACCGGCCCGCTCGACCCGCACCGCGCCTCCCCGACTTCCCTTCCCCACGGCAACAGCGTCGTTCCCACCCGTGACCGGGCACCCCGGTCACGCACCTCGATAGGAATCAGCATGAACAGATCCCGCGTCCTCACGATCGCGGCCGCCGCCGTGGTCTCGACCATCGCCCTCGCCGGCTGCAGCTCCGGCAGCGGCTCGGACAGCGCCTCCGGCGACTCCGCCTCGTGCGAGGCCTCCTCGGGCGAGGTCACCCTGAACTTCACGACCTGGGTGCCCAACATGGACAAGGTCGTCGCGCTCTGGAACGAGGAGAACCCCGACATCCAGGTCAAGGTCTCCATCGTGCCGAACGGCAACAGCGGCACCTACCAGAACTTCTTCAACCAGCTCAAGGCCGACAACGCGCCCGACATCGGTCAGGTCGAGTACGACACGCTCCCCGCCTTCCGCGTGCAGGACGGCCTCGCGAACATCGCCTCGTGCGACGGCGTCTCCGACGCCGAGGCCGACTTCTCCGACGGCCTGTGGAACCAGGTCACCTTCGGCGAGGACGACTCCGTCTACGCGATCCCGCAGGACTCCGGGCCCATGGCGCTGTACTACCGCAAGGACCTCTTCGAGCAGGCCGGCCTCGACGTGCCCACCACGTGGGAGCAGTACGCCGAGGACGCCGTGAAGATCAAGGAGATGGGCGGCAGCATCACCAACTTCGCCAAGGGCGACGTCAACCAGTTCGCCGGGCTCGTCTCGCAGGCCGGCGGCCAGTGGTTCGACACGAGCGACGG
>Ga0308160_10000984_pt1 | contig 44465 bp, 40 predicted proteins | sample PhyFR1_FD_201036 | JGI IMG/M metagenome (GOLD analysis project Ga0308160, IMG submission 201036) | Phyllosphere microbial communities from UC Gill Tract Community Farm, Albany, California, United States - DLSLF.R1 | ecosystem: Host-associated > Plants > Phyllosphere > Unclassified | place: USA... | reverse complement strand
ACCGGATCGTGGCGCCGGATCAGCCCAACGATCGAATCGGTGTCGAGAAATTTCTCGCGCACGAACAGCGCCAGGTTGTCGGCGATGCGGTCCTTGTTGTTGGGGATGATGGCGGTATGGCGCCCCACCAGCGGGATCGGCACGCGCCTGAACAAGGCGACGACGGCGAACCAGTCGGCCAGCGCGCCGACCATGGCCGCTTCGGAAAACGCGCGCAGCAGGCCGGTCCACCAGGTCTGCGGCAACACCAGGCTGACCACGAACAGCACGACCGCGCCCACGAAGAAGCCGAGAGCGATCCGTTTGGCGCGCCGTAGTTCGTTCTGTTTTTCCATTCGGATGTCTACGAGTCGAACTCGGCAATTAGCAATATGCCTATGCTATCCGAGTTCGTCCGACAACGACGCGCAGCGCTTGGTGAATGAGAACCGGCCGGGCGACGCCGATTGGCGCAGCGATTCCCGGAAAAAGAAAACCCGCCCGGCTTGCACCGGGCGGGTTGGCCAACCGACAGCACCGGCCTGGATCAGGCGGCGACCGCCTCTTCGCACAGCTTCAGGTTTGCCACGTGGTGACCCTGCAACTGCGGCGTCAATAATTCGCTGCGCGCTTCGAGCAAGGCAAACACTTCATCCTTCGACAACACGTACTGGTCCAGCAGCGTGTCCTTGATCGACTCCATCATCGGGCGGTAATCGCGGATCGCGTCGAGCGTGTAGCTGTACAGCGCGTCGGCCTTTTCTTCGAGCAGGCGCACGGTGTGTTCGCCGCTGGCGTCCTGGCCCAGCTGGCTGTAGTCGATCTTCGAGCGCGAGTACATCGACAAGCGGCTGACCATCAGGTTCAGCATCTTGGTGATCTTCTCGATATCGTTCTGGCTGCCGACCGAGATGCCGCGGGCGCCGTAGAACATCTCTTCGGCCGCCACGCCGCCGTACAAGCCGACTACATCGCGCTCGAGTTCTTCGAGCGTGCGCAGCGACATGTCTTCGCCCGACTGCAGCACATACCCAAGCGCGCCGATCTTCGACACCGCTTCGGTGCTGATTTTCAGCAGGTGCGACTTTTCCTTCACTTCGGCCAGGCTCAGGCCCGCACGCAGGTAGGGGTCGATCTGCATGAAGAAGTGACCCAGTTCATGCAGCGCGATGCGCTCGCGCTGCTTGTGTTTCTCGGCCGTGGTGGCGCGGTCGGTCAGGCCGATGGTGGCGCGCTCATAGGCACGGAACAGCAGATTGGTGTCGATGATGACTTTTTCCTGGATCGACAGCATGCTGGCGCGTTCGACCACGGTTTCCAGCAGCGCCGGGCTCAGGTTCTGGGTGATCTCGGCCACCTGGTCCAGGTTCAGGTTGTCCCAGTCGACCAGGCCTTCCTTCTTGCGCGACAGGAAGCTGTGCAGCAGTTCGCGGCGCTCGCCCTTGTTCGGCAGGCGGAAGTTGATCTTGACCGAGAAGCGGCGCAGCATCGCTTCGTCCATCTCGGCATTGCTGTCGTCGAAGTTCGAGGCGACGATCCAGATCACGCCCTGGCCCTTGTCGCTTTTCACGCCATCGAGCAGGCCGAGCATGGTGTTGGCGGTGTCGTCTTCCCATTTCTTTTCGCTGCGGCCACGCGGCATGAACAAGCTTTGCGCTTCATCCAGGAAGATGATGCACTTGCCCTTGGCGCAAGCCTTGCGGTACAGGGCGTTCAGGGCTTTCGAACCGCCGCCGACGTAGCCCGATTCGAGCGCCGAACCCGAGGCCGAGATCATCGGCATGTCGAGGCGCTTGGCCAGGTAGCCGACCAGCTTGGTCTTGCCGGTGCCGGCAGGGCCGGTCAGCATCACATTGAATGGCTTGTCGATATTGTGCGACTGGTAGACCTCGCGGTTGCGGATCATGTCTTCCAGGTGCAGCACTTCCTGCTTGATATCGTCCATGCCGATCAGGTCGTCCATGCTGCCCTTGAGCTTGTCCGGGGTGATGACCGATGCATTCATGCCCATGCCCGGCACGCCGAACTTGATCAGGTACAGCACCACCAGCACGATGGCGATATTGAAGCCGTACTGCTTGAAGAAGGTGCCGGTACGCTCCAGCGCGCTCTGCTCTTCTTCCATCACGGCCTTGTGGCTGGCCAGGTAGTCGTCGGTGGCGATCGAGTAAGGAATCGCGTTCTTGAGCAGCACTTCGCGCTCGAGCGACAGGTGCGAGGTGCTTGGCACCTTCACCACGTTCAGGCTGGCCGCATCCTTGAACTTGTAGATGTAGCGCGGCGCCTCGGACAGCGGCTTGGCGATCAGGAGGTAGTCGAGACGCGCCTTCTGCTCGGCCAGTTGCGTGATCTCGGCAATGTTCTGCGAATGAATCACCGGCGCGCTGTCCTGCGGCACGTCGGCCTTGAAGATCGCCAGCGCCACCAGCATGCCCAGCAGGACAGCCGAAAGGATGCGGACGTACACGTTCTTGAAAGCGATCTGGAGTCGGGCGAAGTTGGGCATTCTCGGTACTCTATGTGAATAGGTGCGGACTAACTGGGTGTGCTGCAGGATGCGTCGTGCGTCAATGCTGCGGTGCCGCGCCGGGAGCTGGGGAACGGCGGTGGCCATGGCGGCCAGTGTTGCGAGGTGCTTGTTTGCTACTGGTTTGATGCCCGAAGGCAATGGGATAGGGAGACTATACCTTCAAAAAAAACTGCAGGGAATAGCGCCAGGTTAAAAAACCGCGAGTTTTATGGCGAGTGAAAAGGCTGATAACAGAATTGATTATTCGACTGACAGCAAATGTTATCCATGTATCAAAGTAATTCGCATTTGTTTCCACATTTGCATTATCAACTTGAATATTTACGCTGATTGATGACTGCTGAGCGCTGCATATTTTCCACAGTCAACTTTTGTTTGATTGATCTCAATGTGCGGGCATCTTCGTCAGAACTGATGACTTCTTTACACAACTCGACCGAGCAATCGCGCGCATTCGTGCGCGCGTGGTTTGCTATGCTGGTCAAGTTATTCCGCGCTCGGCGCAGTCGGCAGTTCTATTTCTAAACGCCTGCAGAGTAGAAGCAAAATTATTCTAGAAACGTCTGGAGTGCATCTTTGAAAAGGAGCGGTGATGAAACAAAGTGCCCTGCTCATGGCGCTTGTGCTATGCCTCGGCAATGCAGCGCACGCCGCCATCATTGACCTGGTTCCGGGTGCCGCAAACGGTGCGGCTAGTGCGGCCTCGGCGACGGCCCCGGCGAACCGGCCGCTGCCCCATCTGGCAGTCACCGACCGCAGCGGCATCGTCCTGCCGGCGCCGCGCCTGTCCGAACTGCCTGAGCCGGAAGTATTCGCGATGATGCTGGTGGGATTGATCCTGATCGGCTACCGCGCAGCGCGCGACAAGAGCGACAAGTTCAAATAAAGCGACGTCAGGCGGCAGCTATGCGCTGCACAGACCGTGCAGCTTGCTGATGGTTTTCCAGTTGCGCGAGGTCGCGCCGTCGCCCAGTCCCTTGCCCAGCGCAGCGGCAGCCGCACTGTCGAGCAGGCCTTCAGGACACCAGACATAGGCCGCGCGCCGTCCCACGGCAAGCGCTTCGACACCCCAGGTTCGGGCGCACAGGCCCGTCACCACCTCGCGCTGGGCCGGGCCGGCCAATACAAAGATGAACAGGCGCGAATGATCGGTGGCCAGATCGAGCAAGGGATTGTCGTCGACGATCTCGGCCAGTTCGGCGCGCTCGAGCACGAACACGCGCGCTGCCACGCCCAGGCGCAACACCAGCGCTTGTTCGATCGCGGCGGCAGCGCCGGCAGGCGTGGCGTTGGCCACGGTTCCCGCCTCGAACACCAGGTTGCCGCTATTGAGGAGGCTGCGCACTTCGCCATAGCCCAGCGCCTCGACCAGTGCGCGCAGGTCGGCCATGGCAATGCGTTTTGCACGGCCGACATTAATGCCGCGTAACAGAGCAATATAACGTTGAGTGGTCATCCCCTCATGGTAACCCGCGCGCGCGCCGGCCGATGTGCCTGCTGCACCGATTACTCAGGAAGGATAAGAAGGACGCGGCGAGAAAAGCGCCAGGCAAAATAACGGCCACCCTCGAAAAGGCGAGGCCGCGGAACGGATGGGAGGGTAAAACGAAGAACGCTGACGAAACTGCAAAAACCTCAGCGGTGGCGCCACGGGTAGAAGGTGGCGCCACAGCCCGCCGAGACCGAAAGCATGACAGGAGCGGCTGTCATGCCCACGGCATCAGTGCGCATAGTTGCCGGTAGGCGACTCGTTGTTCTGCTGCGGCTGAGCTGGCTGGCCTTGTTGGGCTGCTGCAGCGGCGGCGGCGGCTTGCGCGGCTTTCTCTTCTGGCTTTGGACGGCCTTGGGCATCGGACAGGCGATATTTGGTGCGGCGGTCGCCCATCAGGTCACGCAGGTCACGGATGCTCATGCCGGTGACTTCGTGCATGCGGATCAGCAGCGAGGCGCCGACCGGCAGGCGGTGGTGGCGGATCTTGCTGATGACTGGAGGGGCAACTTCGAGCATGCGCGACAGCGCAGCATCGTTTTTCAGTTGCATCTTGCCGAGCAGGATGTCCAGCAGGTGATTCGGGTTGTAGCTTTCCTGCGAAGACAGGGCGTGGTGCTGTTGTGCCATGATATTACCTCACGAGTTTGGTTAAAATAGTTCCCTTGTGAACTTTTGTTAAAGGCTGTTTTTCTTTAACTCCAGTTCCCGGAACCTGTTCAAGGATTAAACAGACTGAGTCTGAGAATTCCCTTAAGAATGTTCCGGACTGCGTGTGCTTCACGTTCTTTCCACATGTGCACTTGTCTTTCAAACAAATTATCTGCCTCACACGGCGGTTTGTACCAGTGGCCACGCATGTGACTCCTTGTTGGAAATCAAGCTATCGTGCGGAAAGCTTGTCACATAGGCATTTCAGCACATGGGGCTAGATTGTGGCGCACGCAAGAGATTTCTTGGATAAATTTTGTAAATTGGAATCACATCCGAAGTCATTGATTTACAAGAGGAAATACTTGATGTTACGACGCATTTAAATCGTAGCCCCAAGGAAAGACTCAACCCGCATATTTAACAATCTGAGCAGTTCGACAATTACTTGTAGTCAAGAAATTTTCGATTGTGGAGGGGATGCAATCTCGCTGAGCCGTGCTCGCCTGCACCGCTGGATTTCCATCACCGCCATCGAAGTACGTTAAACTGACCGCCACCCTTGTCGACCGACAGCTCGCCCTCATCTCAGCACTTCATGCAGAAAAAAGTATTCATTAAAACCTTCGGATGTCAGATGAACGAGTACGACTCGGACAAGATGGTCGACGTCCTCGGCGCCTCGGATGGACTGGTGCGCACTGACAAACCCGAAGACGCGGACGTAATCCTGCTCAATACCTGTTCGATCCGCGAAAAGGCGCAGGAAAAAGTCTTTTCCGATCTGGGCCGGCTGAAGGAACTCAAACGCAATAAACCCGAGCTGGTGATTGGCGTCGGCGGTTGCGTCGCCTCGCAAGAAGGCGACGCCATCATCAAGCGCGCCCCGTTCGTCGACGTCGTGTTCGGCCCGCAAACCCTGCACCGCCTGCCGCAACTGATCGAAAAGCGGCGCCAGCAGGGCACGGCGCAGGTCGACATCGCCTTCCCCGAGATCGAGAAGTTCGACTTCTTGCCTCCCGCCAAGGTTGACGGCCCGGTGGCGTATGTGTCGATCATGGAAGGCTGCAGCAAGTATTGCAGTTACTGCGTGGTGCCCTATACCCGCGGCGAAGAAGTGTCGCGCCGTTTCGAGGACGTGCTGACCGAGGTGGCCGGACTGGCCGCCCAGGGCGTCAAGGAAATCATGCTGCTCGGGCAGAACGTGAACGCCTTCCGTGGCGCCATGGAAAACGGCGAGATCGCCGATTTCGCGCTGCTGCTGGAATATATTGCCGACATGCCCGGCATCGAGCGCCTGCGCTTTGTCACCAGCCACCCGAAAGAATTCAGCCAGCGCCTGATCGACGCCTATGCGCGGATCCCGAAACTGGTCAGCCACCTGTACTTGCCGGTCCAGCACGGTTCGGACCGCATCCTCAGCGCCATGAAGCGCGGCTACACCGGCCTTGAATACAAGTCGATCATCCGCCGCCTGCGCGCGGTGCGCCCCGGCATCACCTTCTCGTCCGATTTCATCGTCGGCTTCCCGGGCGAGACCGAGGACGATTTCGAGGCCATGATGAAGCTGGTGCAAGACGTCGGCTTCGACAACAGCTTCAGTTTTATTTTCAGCAAGCGCCCGGGCACGCCCGCCGCCAACCTCGAGGACACTACCCCGCACGAGGTCAAGCTGGCGCGTCTGCAACGGCTGCAAGCCCTGATCGACGCCAACACGCGCAAGCACAGCGCGGCAATGGTCGGGACCGTGCAGCGCGTGCTGGTCGAAGGGCCGGCCAAGAAAGATCCCACCCAGCTCCAGGGCCGTGCGGAAAATAATCGGGTGGTGCTGTTCCCACTGGACGCGGCCAGCATGACGCTGGTCGGCCAGTTGGCCGATCTGCGCATCACGGCCAGCCACGATTACTACCTGCGCGGCGAACTCGTCGCCAACCTAGATACGATTGCCCAAGCCAGTTGAAAACACAGCCTACATTGCCCTCGTACTTCATTCCCGAGCCGCTCGACAATACGCGGCTCGCCCACCTGTGCGGCCCGCTCGACGAAAACCTGCGCCAGATCTCGGCCGCGCTCGATGTAACGGTGTTCCGCCGCGGCGAGAAGTTCATCGTCACCGGCGCCAATGCCGAGCGTGCGGTCGAATTGCTCGAACGCTTCTACGCCGTTGCCAACAAGGTCGTGCCGATCGAGGAAGTGCAACTGGCCCTGGTCGAGCAGCGCGCCGGCCTCAAGCCGGGTGCTGACGCCAAGGCCGCAGCAGGCAAGGCCGCGCCGAAACAAGCCGCTGCCGGCGCACCTGCCGAAGCCGACGAGGAAGATGACGATGCCGCGCCGCCAGCCGGCGCCGAAAGCCCGATCCTCAAGACCCGCCGCAGCGACCTGCGCGGCCGCACGCCGCACCAGATCCAGTATCTGCACGCGGTGCTGAACCACGACATCAGCTTCGGCGTCGGTCCGGCCGGCACCGGCAAGACCTACCTGGCGGTGGCCTGTGCGGTCGATGCGCTCGAGCGCGACGCCGTCAAGCGCATCATCCTGACCCGTCCGGCGGTCGAGGCCGGCGAGCGGCTGGGCTTCTTGCCGGGCGACCTGGCGCAAAAGGTCGACCCCTACCTGCGGCCGCTGTACGACGCGCTGTACGACCTGCTCGGCTTTGACCGTACCCAGAAGCTGTTCGAGAAGCAGGTGATCGAGATCGCCCCGCTGGCCTACATGCGCGGGCGCACCCTGAACCACGCCTTCGTGATCCTGGACGAAGCCCAGAACACCACCGTCGAGCAGATGAAGATGTTCCTGACCCGCATCGGCTTCGGCAGCAAGGCGGTGATCACCGGCGACGTCACCCAGGTCGATTTGCACAAGGCCCAGCGCAGCGGCCTGATCGACGCCATGCATGTACTGAAAGACGTGCGCGGCATCGAATTCACGCAGTTCTCGAGCGCCGACGTGGTGCGTCACCCGTTGGTGGCGCGCATCATCGATGCCTATGACCAGGACAATTCGGTCCAGGAACTGGCCAATCTCCCCAAACCGACCCCGGTGAAACATGCAAGAAAAAAAACATCCACTTGATCTCGAGATCCAGTTCGCCGATACCCGCCTGCAAGCGCTGATCAGCGAAGCCGACCTGCGCAAGTGGGTCGAAGCGGCCCTGCTGGGCCCGGCCGAACTGACGATCCGCATCGTCGACGCGGCCGAAGGCCAGGCCCTGAACAAGGCCTACCGCGGCAAGGATTACGCCACCAACGTGCTGACCTTCGCCTACAACGAAGACGAAGAACTGGGCGAGGACGATCCGACCCAGGCCGACATCGTGCTGTGCACCGACGTGCTGCAGCGCGAGGCGGACGAGCAGAAGAAGACGGTCGAGGAACACGCGGCGCATCTGGTGGTGCACGGCGTGCTGCACGCCCAGGGCTGGGACCACGAAGACGAGGACGACGCCGAAGAAATGGAGCAGTTCGAACGCGACATCATGGAAGTGCTTGGCTTCCCCGATCCATACGCGGACTGACCGGCCAAACGGGCGCGCACGGCTGTCAATATCGGCCTTGCGCGCCTTTTGGTGTATCCTACGACCATTGAAACAACGGCTTCCCGCCAACTATGCCCGAGTATCCCAGTGACGTCCGCCCGGACGCCAAACCCCATCGGTCGCTGTTCGAACGGCTGACCGCATTCATCTCGCCCGAGCCCGAAAATCGCGCCGAGCTGCTCGAAGTCCTGCACGAAGCCCACGAACGCAAGCTGATCGACGCCGACGCCCTGTCGATGATCGAAGGCGTGTTTCAGGTTTCCGATCTGTCAGTGCGCGACATCATGGTGCCGCGCTCGCAGATGGACGTGATCGACATTACCGATCCGATCGAAGAGTGGTTGCCGATCGTGCTGGAAACCCAGCACTCGCGCTTCCCCGCCATCGAAGGCGAGCGCGACAAGGTAGTCGGCATTTTGCTCGCCAAAGATCTGCTGCGCTATTACGCTCAAGAATCGTTCGACGTGCGCGCCATGCTGCGCCCGGCGATCTTCATTCCCGAATCGAAACGCCTGAACGTGTTGCTGCGCGACTTCCGCGCCAACCATAACCACATGGCGATCGTGGTCGACGAGTATTCCGGCGTGGCCGGCCTGATCACGATCGAAGACGTGCTCGAGCAGATCGTGGGCGACATCGAAGACGAATACGATTTCGATGAAGAAGAAGACAATATCCTGTCGATCCGCGAAGGCCAGCTCGGCCCGCGCTGGCGCGTCAAGGCGCTGACCGAGATCGAGCAGTTCAACGAAGAAATCGGCGCCGCCCTGCCCGAAGACGACGTCGACACCATCGGCGGCCTGGTGGCCAGCCATCTGGGTCGCATGCCGCACAAGGGCGAAGTGGTCGATCTGCACAACCTGCGCTTCGAAATCCTGCGCGCCGATGCGCGCCAGATCCACGTGCTGCTGGTCGAAAAACTGCCGCTGGCCCAAGACGACCACGACTGATGTTGCGCCGCCGTACCACGCCCGTCACGGCCTCTGACCCGGTGCTGCGCGCAGCGCGGCCGTCCCTGCTCCTGCTGGCCGTTGCCGTCGTCGCTGGCGGCAGCTCGCTGCTGTCGTTCGATCCGATCGGCTGGTGGCCGGTGCAGTTCCTGTCGCTGGCCTGGCTGTTCTACCAGGTCGGCATGGGCACCTCGGTCAAGCGCGCCACCCTGGTCGGCTGGGCCTTCGGCTTCGGCTGGTCGGTGGCCGGCATGCACTGGCTGTACATCTTCATGACCCGCTTCGCCCACCTGCCGATCATCCTGGCGACGGTGGGCGTGATCCTGCTCGGCCTGTACATGGGCCTGTTCGGCGCGCTCAGCGCGGGCGTGGCCAGCTGGCTGCGGCGGCGCTGGTCGCTGCCGGTGGCCGCCTTCGTGCTGCTGGTGTTGCCGGTGACCTGGGGCGTGTCGGAATGGCTGCGCGGCTGGGTATTCACCGGTTTCCCCTGGGCCTCGTCGGGCTATGCGCACGACACCGCGCCGCTGGCCGGCTACGCGCCGCTGATCGGCGTGTATGGCATCGGTATCCTGGTTGCCGTTGGCGCCGGTTGCCTGGTGATGCTGACCCAGCGTGCGCGCTGGCAGGCGCTGGGTTTATTGGCCACCTTGCTGGTCGTCGGCGCCGGCCTGCGCACAGTCGAGTGGACCCAGCAGACGGGCCAGCCGATCACGGTGCGTCTGCTGCAAGGCAATATCCCGCAAGATCAAAAATTCGATGAAGTGTTTCTGGCCGAGATTCTGCAGCGCTACCACGGGCTGATCACCGCTGCACCGGCCGACCTGATCGCCACCCCAGAGACGGCGGTGCCGCGCTTCCCGCAAAACCTGCCGCCAGACTATCTCGAGAGTCTGCAGCGCTTCTCGACCGGTACCAACAGCACGCTGGCGATCGGCATGCCGCTGCTCGATGGCCCTAATCAATATGCCAACAGCCTGGTGGCGATCAGCCCGGCGCCGCGCCCTTACCGCTACGACAAGGCGCACCTGGTGCCGTTCGGCGAGTTCATCCCGCCGGGTTTCCGCTGGGTCACCGACATGATGAACATCCCGCTCAACGACGCCACCCGTGGCGCCGCGCTGCAGGCGCCGTTCGCAGTCAAGGATCAACTGGTGCTGCCGAACATTTGTTATGAAGACGTGTTCGGTGAAGAAATCGCTTACCAGCTGCGCAATGCGCCGCGTCCGGCAACGCTGCTGCTGAATGTGTCGAACCTGTCGTGGTACGGGCAGACGGTGGCGATTCCGCAGCATCTGCAGATTTCGCGCATGCGTACGCTCGAGACCGGCCGCCCGATGCTGCGCGCCACCAACGACGGCGCCACCGCCATCATCGACCACCGCGGCAACATCACGCAGCTGCTGCCGTTCTACACCGATGGCGTGCTGACGGCCACGGTGCGCGGCGCCAGCGGGATGACGCCGTTCATCCGCCTTGGCAGCGCCGCGTTCCTGCTGCTGGGCGCGCTGATGCTGCTCGGCGCCTGGTTGTCCGGACGGCGCTATCGTACTCACAAGGCCAAATCGAATAGCTGAGCTAAATCCCCTCCCAGCAGGGCGGGAAAATTCAGTAGAATTGGTCATTTGGCAAACATACCGTGTTCGCGGCACCCTGTCCGCGTCCCATCAGAGATGCTCACATTCCAACAAATCATCCTTACCCTGCAATCCTATTGGGACAAGCAGGGCTGCGCACTGCTCCAGCCCTATGACATGGAAGTCGGCGCCGGCACCTTCCATACCGGCACCTTCCTGCGCGCAATCGGCCCCGAGCCATGGCGCGCCGCCTATGTGCAGCCATCGCGCCGCCCGAAGGATGGCCGCTACGGCGAGAACCCGAACCGCCTGCAGCACTATTACCAATACCAGGTGGTGCTCAAACCGGCGCCGGAAAACATCCTCGACCTGTACCTCGGTTCGCTCGAAGCACTGGGCCTGGACCTGAAGAAGAACGACGTGCGCTTCGTCGAGGACGACTGGGAAAGCCCGACCCTGGGCGCCTGGGGCCTGGGTTGGGAAGTCTGGCTGAACGGCATGGAAGTGACCCAGTTCACCTATTTCCAGCAGGTTGGCGGGCTCGACTGCAAGCCGGTGCTGGGCGAGATTACCTACGGTATCGAGCGCCTGGCGATGTACCTGCAGGGCGTCGAGAACGTGTACGACCTGGTCTGGACCGAGTGGGAAGAAACCGGCCCGGCCGGCGCTCCGGTGAAGAAAACCCTGAGCTATGGCGACGTGTTCCACCAGAACGAAGTCGAACAGTCGACCTACAACTTCGAGCACTCCAACACCGACATGCTGTTCCAGGCCTTCAACAACCACGAAGCCGAGGCCAAGCGCCTGGTCGAACTGGCGCTGACGCTGCCGGCCTACGAGCAGATCATGAAGGCCTCGCACAGCTTCAACCTGCTCGACGCCCGTGGTGCGATCTCGGTAACCGAGCGCGCCGCCTACATCGGCCGCGTGCGCACGCTGTCGCGCCTGGTGGCGCAGGCGTATTACGACTCGCGCGAGAAGCTCGGCTTCCCGATGGCTCCCCAAGCAGACCAAGCTGCGGCTTGAAACAACAGAACAGACCATGAACCAAACACTCCTCGTCGAACTGCAGACCGAAGAACTGCCGCCGAAGGCGCTCGTCAAGCTGGGCGCGGCCTTTGCCGCCGGCATCACCAATGGCCTCAAGGCGCGCGGCTTCCTGGAAGACGGCAGCGTCGCCACCAGCTTCGCCAGCCCACGCCGCCTGGCCGTGTCGATCAGCGACGTGCGCGCCACCTCGCCCGACAAATCGATCCGCGAAAAAGTGCTGCCGGTGTCGGTCGCGCTGGACAAGGACGGCAATCCGAGCGCGCCACTGGCCAAGAAGCTGGCCGCCCTCGGCTTTCCCGACCTGAACCTGGCCGACCTTGAACGCGCCCAGGACGGCAAGGCCGAGAGCTTCTTCTACACCTACACCGCCGCCGGCAGCGCGCTGGCCGGGGCATTGCAGGAGGTGCTGGCCGAGACGGTGACCAAGCTGCCGATCCCCAAGCTGATGAGCTACCAGCGTCCGGATGGCGCCACGGTGCAGTTCGTGCGCCCGGTGCACCGTCTGCTGGCGCTGCATGGCGAGGCGGTGCTGCCGCTGTCGCTGCTGGGCCTGACCGCAGGCCGCGAGACGGTGGGTCACCGCTTTTTGTCGCACGGCAAACCAATCGCCATCAATCACGCCAACGACTACGCGCACGTGCTCGAAAGCGAAGGCAAGGTCATGTCGTCGGCCGCAGCGCGCAAGGACAGCATCCGCGCCCAGCTGCTACAGAAAGCCGGCGCCGACCAGGTCCTGATGCCCGAGTCGCTGCTCGACGAAGTCGCGGCGCTGGTCGAATGGCCGGTGGTGTACGAATGCCGCTTCGAGGACGAGTTCCTGGCGGTGCCGCAGGAATGCCTGATCCTGACGATGCAGACCAATCAGAAGTATTTCGCCTTGACCGACAGCGAAGGCAAGCTGCGTTCGCGCTTCTTGATCGTGTCGAACATCGCCACCGATGACCCGGACGCGATCGTGGGCGGCAACGAACGCGTGGTGCGTCCGCGCCTGTCGGACGCCAAGTTCTTCTTCGAGCAGGACAAGAAGAAGACGCTCGAATCGCGCCTGCCGCAACTGGCCAATGTGGTGTACCACAACAAGCTCGGCTCGCAGGCCGAACGCAGCGAACGGGTGACCAAGCTGGCCACCTGTATCGCCACCCGCCTCGGCTTCGACGCGGCGCTGGCCGAACGTGGCGCGCGCCTGTCCAAGGCCGACCTGCTCACCGACATGGTGGGCGAATTCCCGGAACTGCAAGGCATCATGGGCACGTATTACGCGCGCCACGATGGCGAGCCTGACGAAGTCGCGCGCGCGGCGTCCGAACACTACCAGCCGCGCTTCGCCGGCGACGCCCTGCCAGCGACCAATACCGGGCTGGCGGTGGCGCTGGCCGACAAGCTTGAAACCCTGGTCGGCATCTGGGCCATCGGCCTGCAGCCGACCGGCGAAAAGGATCCGTTCGCACTGCGCCGCCACGCGCTGGGCGTGATGCGGATGCTGGTCGAACGGCGCCTGCCGCTGGCGCTGTCCGAACTGCTGGGCGACGCCGTCAGCACCTTCGAAGGCCAGGCCGCCTTCAAGGACCCGCGCGCGGACGTCATCGCCTTCATGCTCGACCGCCTGCGCGGCATGCTGCGCGAGCGCGGCTTCTCGCCCAACGAAGTCGAAGCCGTGCTGGCGCAGAACCCCGACCGCGTCGACGACGTGGTGCAGCGCCTGGAAGCGGTGCAGGCGTTTGCCGCCCTGCCCGAAGCGGCCTCGCTGGCCGCCGCGAACAAGCGCATCACCAACATCCTCAAGAAGAACGAGGAAGCGCTGGCCGGCGCCGGTTCGGTCGACCCCGCCCTGCTGCAGGACCAGGCCGAGAAGAACCTGGCGGCCGCGGTCACGCGCGTGCAGCCCGAGGTCGATGCCGCGTTTGCGCGCGGTGACTTCAGCGGCACGCTCAAGACCCTGGCCCAGCTGCGCGACGACGTCGACGCCTTCTTCAACGACGTGATGGTGATGGCCGACGACGTCAGCCTGCGCAACAACCGCCTGGCGCTGCTGGCGTCGCTGCATGGCATGATGAACCGCGTGGCCGACATTTCCAAGCTGGCGGCATAAGGCAGGCACCATGAAACTGATCATCCTCGACCGCGACGGCGTCATCAACCACGACTCGCCCGACTTCATCAAGTCGCCGCAAGAGTGGACGCCGATTCCCGGCTCGCTGGAAGCGATCGCGCGCCTGAACCAGGCCGGTTACCGGGTGGTGGTGGCGACCAACCAGTCGGGCATCGCACGCGAACTGTTCGACATCGCCACCCTCAACGCGATCCACGCCAAGATGCACGCGGCCGCCCAACTGGCGGGCGCGGACATCGACGCCATCTTCTTCTGTCCCCATGCGGCGATCGACGGCTGCGACTGCCGCAAGCCGAAATCGGGCATGTTCGAAGAAATCGGCAAGCGCTTCAAGATGAACCTGAAGGGCGTGCCGACGGTGGGCGATTCGCTGCGCGACCTGCAGTCCGGCTTCAACAGCGGCTGCACGCCCTACCTGGTACTGACCGGCAAAGGCGAGAAGACCCACGCTACCGGCGGCCTGCCGCCCGGCACCCAGGTCTATCCCGACCTGGCCGCGATGGTCAGCGCCTTCCTCAAGCCCGCGGTGCAGGCCAGCCAGGTAGCGCAGGCTATTGCGGCAGAGCCGTCGAATAATTAAAAAGATGTTTGTCCTGAACCCGATCGTTGTCCGGAGTCCCTTTGCGTAATTCTTTCCTGTTCCTGCGTTCCCTGCTGTTTACGGCCGTGATGATCGTGGCCACCATCGTCTGGGCCTGCGTCTGCTTCCTGGCCGCCCCGCTACCGTACAACAAGCGCTTCTGGGTCACCTCGCGCTGGAATGTCTTCATCATCTGGTGCGCGCGCGTGATCTGCGGCATCCGCTACGAATTCAAGGGCTACGAGAATCTGCCGGACGCGCCGGCGATCGTGCTCTCGAAGCACCAGTCGGCATTCGAGACCATCTTCCTGCTGCCGAACCTGACGCGTCCCCTGGTGTATGTCTTCAAGAAGGAAATCCTGTACATCCCGTTCTTCGGTTGGGCCATGGGATTGCTGCGCATGATCCCGATCGACCGCAAGCAAGGCAAGAACGCGTTCGCACAAGTGGTGCGGCGTGGACGGCAACGCCTGGCGGACGGCCAATGGATTATCATGTTCCCGGAAGGGACCCGGATCCCGGTCGGCCAGAAGGGCAAGTACAAGAGCGGCGGCGCGCGCCTGGCGGTGGAAACACAGGCCGTGGTGGTGCCGATCGCGCATAATTCGGGCGAATGCTGGCCGAAGAACTCCTTCATCAAGCGCCCGGGCCTGATCACCGTCTCGATCGGCAAACCGATATCGCCGCAAGGCCATACCCCTGACACTCTGATGCAAGAGGTAGAAAATTGGATAGAGTCGGAAATGCGCGTCATTTCGCCCCACGCCTACAAAGGTGGTTGAGCGACGTCGAAACCCAGATCAGGAATTCGAAACCCCAGCACAGCATGGCATCATCCAAGATGGACAGCCACCAGCTTGAATTATTTGCACAAGAGTTTTTCGCGGCGCTGCGGCCTTCCGGCAAGTCAGCGCCGCCGGCGCAGCCTTTGTTCAAGGCGCCGCCCGCCCCACCCCGCACCAACCTTCCCGTGCCCCCGGTCGGCGCCAATGACCCGCCATTAAAACGCATCGCGCTCGGCGCGCACACGGTGGAATACGCGCTGCGCCGTTCGTCGCGCCGCTCGATCGGCTTCATGATCGACGACGACGGCCTGCGCGTGACGGCGCCGCGCCGCGTCACCCAACTCGACATCGACAACGCGCTGCGCGCCAAGGGCCGCTGGATCGTCGGCAAGCTGCTCGAACGGGGCGAACGGCGCGAACAGCGCCAGCAACGCGCGCCGCTCGAATGGAAAGACGGCGCGCGCCTGCCCTACCTGGGTGGCGAGATCACGCTGCGGCTCGAAGACGCGGAGCGCAGCCACTGCCAGTTCGATGCGCCGAACCGCGAGCTATGGATCGGCGTGGTGCCGGGGCTGTCCGAGTGGCAGCTCAAGGAGCGCGTCAAGCTGTGGTTCCAGGCCGAAGCCAGGCGCGTGTTCGGCGAGCGGCTCGATCATTTTGCGCCGCGCCTGAACGTGGCCTACAGCGCCTTCACGCTGTCGTCGGCCGGCTCGCGCTGGGGCTCGTGCACGGTGGGCGGCAGCATTCGCCTCAATTGGCGCCTGATCCACTATCCGCTGGCCCTGGTCGATTACGTGGTGGCGCACGAACTGGCGCACCTGCGCGAGATGAACCACAGTCCTGCATTCTGGGCCACGGTGGCCGAGGTGTATCCGGATTACGATGGCGCGCGCCTGGCGCTGCGCAAGCGCTCGCACGAGATGCCGGTGTTGTTCGAGGAGTGAGCGGCGGCGGCGCAGGCCGTCGCCTGGCGCAGCGTGATCAGCGCACGCTCAATTCGTGGCGCGCCGCCGCCAGGCCGCGCATCGCCGCCACCTGCGGTTCGGACAGGCAGCGAAACGGAATCGGCAGCGTGCCGCGCTTGAGCACCATCATGAAGCCGCGTGAATAAGTGCGCACCGCGCTGACATCGTCCCACTCGATCAGCGTCACGCCGCCACTGGTGCGCACGATGCCGTGCTGGTCGATGGTGAATTCGTAGGTGCGCCGACCACGTCCGAGCAGCACGAAATTGAGCGCTGCGCCAACCGTGCTGCGAAGGCGCAGCCACAGGCTGGCCGGCCAGCGCACGCGGCGCCGGCGGATCAGGAAGCCGCCGTGCTGCCACATGAAACTGGTGTACTCGCCCAGCGTGTAGCGCACGAAGAAATGCAGCGCGTCGAGCGGCACCACGCTGGCGCTGCTGCGCGGCGGCATCAGTACCTTGTCGGGCGATCCCACAATCATTGTCGTCTCCAGAACCTGTGCCGCCTGCTCCTGGACCAGAACAGCGACGGGCTTTCCACTACCAACCGGTCTCGGGTGATTGAACGACAACATGTGCATCCCCTTGTTTTGTACCGTGCAAACAGGAATGGTATCAAAACCTAGCGAATTACCCGTTGCATGAGTTCAACAGTGCGCAGGGTGGCGCCGCGATGGCGGCGTGCGAACGCCAGCGCCCTGGCGCCCATCTCCATGCGCGCCGCATGTTCGCGCAGCAGGCGCGCCGCTTCGCGCGCCAAGCCCTCGGCATCGGCCACGCGCAGCGCGGCGCCATCGGCCACCGCCTCGATCGTGGCGTCGAGGAAGTTGAAGGTGTGCTCGCCCACCAGCACCGGTTTGCCGAGCGCGCAGGCTTCGATCAGGTTCTGGCCGCCCAATGGCAGCAGGCTGCCGCCGATATAGGCGCAGTCGCAGGCGGCGTAATAGGCGAACATCTCGCCCATCGAATCGCCGAGCAGCACGTCGGCGCCATCGACGCCGCGCTCGGCGTCAATCTGCGAACGGCGCGCCAGCGTCAAGCCACGCTCGCTCACCAGCGTAGCAACTTCGTCGAAGCGCTGCGGATGACGCGGCACCAGCAGCAGCAAGGCGCCAGCGGGTTTGTCAGCCAGGCGCTGCCAGGCGTCGAGGATCAGCGCTTCTTCGCCCTCGCGCGTGCTGGCGCACAGGAACACCGGACGCTCAGGTCCGCCGGCACGGATCCGCGCGCGCAGCCAGTCGCCTTTTTCCAGCGCCGCCGGCGGCGGCGTGACATCGAACTTGACGCTGCCGGTAACGTCCACGTTCGGCGCGCCCAGCGAGCCGATACGCGCCGCGTCAAGCTCGGTCTGGGCCGCCACCAGCGTGAACGAACGCGCCGCCTCCTGCATCACCGCGCCGGCCTTCTGCCCGCGCCGCAACGAGCGCTCGGACAAACGCGCGTTGGCCAGCACGATCGGCACGCCAGCGCGTTTGCAGGCGTGGATCAGGTTGGGCCAGACTTCGGTTTCCATCAGGATTACCGCACGCGGCCGGTGGCGGCGCAGGAAGCGCCGCGTCATGGCGCCCGTGTCGTACGGCAGATAGGCCTGCACCAGGCGCTCGCCGTGATGCGCGTACAGCTGGCGCCCGGTGGCGCGACCGGTTGGCGTCATGTGGGTCAGCAGGATGCGGCAATCGGGATACGCCGCCAGCAGCGCGTCGATCACCGGTTCGGCGGCGCGCGTCTCGCCGACCGACACCGCGTGCACCACGATCGTCGGCCGTCCGCTCAGCGCAGGGCCACCCCGGGCCAGGCGTTCGCCCCAATGCGCGCGGTAGCCCGGCTCCTTGCGCCCGCGCCACCACAGGCGCCCCAGCACGGCCGGCAGCGCCAGCCACCACAGGCCCGAATATAAAGTGCGGTTCATGATCGCGCCAGCAATGCGCGCGCCGCGGCGACGACTTCTGCGCTCGACGGCGGCGCGCCCAGGTCGCCCAGGTTGACGATTTGTTCGGACCAGTTGCCCTCGGTCTTCCAGCGCGGCGAATCGCAATAGATCTCGATCGTCGGCCGCACGAAGGCGGCCGCGATGTGGGTCAGGCCGGTGTCGACGCCGACCGCGAGGCGTGCATGCTGGGCCAACGTGACCGCGTCCATCATCGACAGCCTGGGCAGCACGCGCGCGTTCGGCATCGAAGCGGCCAGCGTCTCGGCGTCACGCCGTTCGGCCGCCGAACCCCATGGCAGCAGCACCGGCATCGGCGCCAGCGCCGCAGCCAGGGCGATCCAGTTGGCGTCGTCCCACTTCTTGGCCGCGCGCGCGGTTCCGTGGAAGAAGACGGCGTAATCCTCATGCGGCAGAAAGTCGGGCCTGGTGCTCGCGTCCGGCGCCGGCAGGCCGAAGTCGGGCGCCGCATCGACCGGGTAGTCCAGCGCGTTGCCCGCCACCAGACGGCCGCGCGCCACGGCATGGGTGCGCGGATCGAGGGCGATGCTGTCGGTATGGAACAGGCGCGAGACGCCTTCGTAGCCCGAGCCTTCGCTGCCGTTGGCCAGGCCGACCTTCTTGCCGCCCTTCTTGATGCGCGCGGCGCCCATGATGATGCCGGTCTTGAGCAGGCCCTGGGTGTCGAACACATAATCGTATTCTTCTTCGCGCAGGGTGCGCAAGAAAGCGCGGATTTCGGCCCGCGTTTCTTTCTTGCCCAGGCTCTTGCGCCAGCGCCGCAGCGCCCAGGGCATGATCTTGCGCACGTTGGGATTCAGGCGCACCAGGCTGACGTAGCCCTCTTCCACCACCCAGTCGATGCTGGCGCCGGGATGGCGCCGCAGCAGGTCGGCCACCATCGGCAGGTTATGCAGCACGTCGCCCAGCGACGACACGCGCACCAGTAGAATTTTCAAGCGCGTGACCTCAGAACGGCAGTTCGGCGTCCGGCTTGGCGGCCAGGATCACGCTCTTGAATTCGGCCTGGATGCGCGCCAGCGCGTCCGGGTTCTCGCCTTCGAAACGCAGCACCACCACCGGCGTCGTGTTCGACGAACGCGCCAGGCCGAAGCCGTCTGCGTACTCGACGCGCAGGCCGTCGATGTCGTTGATTTTTTCCGAGGTCGGGAACACCGCGTTGGCGCGCAGGCTGTCGATCAGCGTGAAGTTCTCGCCCTCTTGCAGGTGCAGGTGCAGTTCAGGGGTGCTGCTGGCCATCGGCAGGCCGTTGAGCAGCGCCGATGGATCGCTCTCCCTGGTCAGGATCTCGAGCATGCGCGCGCCCGAATACAGACCGTCGTCGAAACCGTACCAGCGGTCCTTGAAGAAGATATGGCCGCTCATCTCGCCGCCCAGCGGGGCGCCGGTTTCCTTGAGCTTGGCCTTGACCAGCGAGTGGCCGGTCTTCCACATCAGCGGCTTGCCGCCATGCTGCTCGATGTACGGGGCCAGGTGGCGCGTGCACTTGACGTCGTACAGGATCTCGCCACCGGGATTACGCGACAGCACATCGGCGGCGAACAGCATCATCTGGCGGTCGGGGAAGATGATCTGGCCATCCTTGGTCACCAGGCCGAGGCGGTCGCCATCGCCGTCGAAGGCCAGGCCGATCTCGGCGTCGGTCTCTTGCAGCGCGCGGATCACGTCCTGCAGGTTTTCCGGGTGCGCCGGGTCAGGATGGTGGTTGGGGAAGGTGCCGTCGACGTCGCAGAACAGTTCGACCACGTCGGCGCCCATGCCGCGGAACAGGTCACCGGCGAAGGCGCCGGCCACGCCGTTGCCGCAGTCGACGACGATCTTGATCGGGCGCGCCAGCTTGACGTCGCCGATGATGCGCTCGAGGTAGGCGGCGCGGATGTCATGGGTGCTGTAGCCGCCGCGCTGCGCGGCGACGGCGCCGTCATGGGCGGCGATGCTGTCGTGCAGGCCGGTGATGGCGTCGCCATAGATCGCCTCGCCCGCCATCACCATCTTGAAGCCGTTGTAGTCGGGCGGATTGTGGCTGCCGGTGACCATGATGCCGGAACGGGTGTCGAGCACGTTGGTGCCGAAATAGACCATCGGCGTTGCCACCATGCCCAGGTCGATCACGTCGACGCCGGCGTCGCGCAAGCCTTCGGCCAGTGCGCTCGTCAGTTCAGGGCCGGACAGGCGGCCATCGCGGCCGATCACGACCTTGCTCTCGCCCTTGGCCAGCGCGGCGGCGCCAAAGGCGCGGCCAATGTGGCGCGCGATGCCAGCGTCGAGGGTTTTGCCGATGATGCCGCGAATGTCGTAGGCCTTGAAGATCGTTTTCGAGAGAGCAACCATGTTCGTCCTTGAAATACTGGAGCGGCGTGCGTGCGGCGTCATCGGCAGCATCACAGCCAGGTGTTGGAGGAATGACAAAATTGCTTGCTATTGTACCGGCAAGCGTCAAGGCGTGGGAGTGGCGCGGATCAGGCGTAAATTCATGGGAAACAGGTTGGCAGCGCGCTGCTGAATGAACGCGGCCGCAGCATGGCAGCGAACTGCCGATGCCGGCGTTCAGGAAGAACGCCAGACATGGTTGCCGGATCGATGCAGCGGGTGTATCTGATCCGGCTTGCCGCTCCGGCTGGCGGAGCGGCGGAGGTGTTTATACGCGCAGGTCGTCGATCGACTTGCCGCCTTCAACCCATTCCTTGACCCACTTTGGCTGACGGCCACGGCCGGTCCATTGCTGGGCATTATCTTGTGGGTGACGGTAACGCACTGCAACCGATGCGCCTTTCGAGCTACGGCCGCCGGCCGCAATCAGATCCTTGAGCGACATACCAACGCTTTGCGCAATCGCCTGGATTTGTTCACGCGCTTTTTGCACATCCTGGACTTCGCGTTTTTTCATTTCCTGCTTGATTTGCTCTTGCAGGTTACGCATATCGCCTACGGACATATTCGACAGATCCATCATCGTTCCTCGTTCGTTAAAAAATGAATACAGATTCAGCAATTGCTTGCCCTGGGAATTCTCACCAATTGTCGCAACATACTAACATCAATATTACACTAATCATCTTTGCGGTTTAAAAAAAGCCAGCGTGGAGACTTGAATCGAACAATGCGCCCATACAACCAAAGGTAACTGATTATGAACAACAAACAGAAAAACATCAGTACCGCTGTGTTTTTCCAGAACACCGTCGCCGGTATCACTGCGGTCAATGAAAACAGCCATAAATAAGGCGAGGTGCGCGCATTGCGTTTCATCAGTGCGCGTGCTTCGCGTGGCCCGACTGTCCATTGCACGATGCGCCGGAAAATCAAACTGTGCAGGTGAATCCCATCCGGCATTGCCGGTGACTTGCCGCGTACGAACATACGCCGATAAGCCGAAAAGATGGTTTCGAAAGCAGGATAAATCAGCAGCAAAGCGGCATACCAGGTCGATACCCCGGGATTGCGCATCACCAGCAGCAGCGCCAGTTCTCCCAGCAGGAAGCCGATGAAATAGGCGCCGCCGTCGCCAAGGAAAATCAGGCCGACCGGATAGTTCCAGATCAGGAAGCCGGCCGTGGCGCCGGCCACGATCAATGCCGCCACCAGCACGAACATATCACCCACCTGCAGCGCCACATAGGCCAGCGACAGCAGCATGAAGATGCAGACCACGCTGGCCAGACCATTGAAGCCGTCGATGATATTAATCGCGTTGGCGATGCCGGCCACTGCCAGCAGCGTCAGCGGCAGCACCAGCCAGAGCGCGTGCAGGGTGATGACTTCCCATGGCAGATCGAGCCGCACGACACGCGCATCGAGCAGCCAATAGCCGAGGCCGGCTGCAATCAGCGTCAATAGCAAGCGGCGGCCGGGAGATACCTTGCCGGTATAGTCTTCGACAATGCCGCCAGATAAGGCAATTGCCCCGCATCCAATCAGGCTCATCAGCCAGGGCGCCAATGCCGGCTGGCGTAAAACGGAAATTCCGGAAGCAAAGACGACAGCAAAGAAAATCGGAATGCCACCGATGCGCGCTACCGCATGCGTATGCACTTTTTGCACGCCGCCAAAATCGCCGTCGAGTGCCATCCCGCTTTTATGCGCGCCCTTGATTACCAACAGTGTCAGCAATGCGCAGGACAGGAAGCTCACAAAAAAGGAGAACATGGTTATTTTCTTTCGGCGCCATTCGTGGCGTCTTTCAGCGCAGCGGCGGCACGAAATAGCACAGCCACTACACCATTAATCAGGCCCGCATTCGAATGTGCGGCGCCGATGAATACCGACCAGCCGATTCATTGTACCGGAATGATCCGGCAAATTCGGGCGCATGCCTTTATCGTGCCGGACCTGTTGGAAATGCGTCAACCCCCGATCACATGCGCCTGCGCGGCGCATGCGAATGGTGTAGACAAGACAGCCGATGCACGCGTCATCGGAAAGGTCAGCGCAGGCACAGGGCCAGCGCTTCACGCCAGTCGGGCAGCCGGCAGAAACGGTGCGTCAGCTTGCTCGTATTCAGGCGCGAGTTATGCGGGCGGCGTGCGATTTGCGGATAATCGCTGCTGGCGATCGGCGTCACGCGGCAAGGGCTGCCACTTTCTTCCATGATCGCCTGTGCAAAACCGGCCCAGCTGGTTTCGCCAGCGGCCGCCAGATGATATATACCGCGCGACTCGCGCCACCAGCGCGCACCGCCAATCTGCGCCTGCACCAGGATGTGGGCCGTGGTCTGGGCCACGGTGCGGCTCCAGGTCGGCGCGCCGATCTGGTCGTCCACCACCCGCACCTCGTCGCCGCTGGCGGCCAGGCGCAGCATCGTGCGCAGGAAGTTATTGCCATGCATGCCGTAAACCCAGCTGGTGCGCAGGATCAGGTAGGGAATGCCGGACGAGACGATCGCCTGCTCGCCCAGCATCTTGGTCTCACCATAGACATTGATCGGCGCGGTGCGGTCGCCTTCGACATAGGGCCCGTCCTTGGCGCCATCGAACACGTAGTCGCTCGAGAAATGCACCAGCGCCGCCCCCACCTCGCGCCCTACCAGCGCCATCACGCCGGGCGCCTGGGCGTTGACCCGCAGGGCCAGCTCGGGGTCGCTTTCGGCACGGTCGACCGCCGTGTAGGCGGCGGCGTTGACGATCAGGTCGGGCGCCAGATGGCGCACGCAATCGCGCACCTGGTCCAGGTTCGCCAGGTCGAGCCGATCGTGGCCGCACGCGACGATCTCGCCAAGGCCTTGCAGGCAGCGCAGCAATTCGTAGCCGACCTGACCGTCAGCACCGGTAAGCAAAATCTTCATGCGAACACCTCGGCCTGCGCCAGCGGCGTGCCGGCCTGGTCCTTGGCCGACAGGATCGGTTCACCGGGCAGCGGCCAATCGATGCCCAGCGCCGGGTCGTTCCAGAGCAGCGTGCGCTCGTGCCGGGGCGACCAGTAGCCGGCGGTCTTGTACAGGCATTCGGCCTGCTCGCTCAGGGTCACGAAACCATGCGCGCAGCCGGGCGGCACCCACAACTGACGCCGGTTCTGGCTCGACAGTTCTGCGCCCATCGATTGCCCGAACGTGGGCGAACTGCGGCGCAGGTCGACGACCACGTCATACACGCTGCCGGCGATCACGCGCACCAGTTTGCCCTGCGGGACGCCGACCTGGTAATGCAGGCCGCGCACCACGCCGCGCCGTGAGCGCGAATGGTTGTCCTGCACGAAGTCGGGCGCGAGCCCGGTCGCTTCATGAAAGCGGCGCGCGTTGTAGCTCTCGTAAAAAAAGCCGCGTTCGTCCTCGAACACCTGCGGCTCGAGCAGGAACACGCCATCGAGCGCAGTGGCGCTGCACTTCATCGCGGCACCCGGTCGCCCAGCACGCGCAGCAGGTACTGGCCATAATTGCTGTTCCGGATCGGATGCGCCAGTTGCTCCAGCGCGCCGGCGTCGATGTAGCCGCGGCGGTAGGCGACCTCTTCGGGCACGCCGATCTTCAGGCCCTGGCGGTGTTCGATGGTCGAGATGAATTGCGAGGCGTCGAGCAGCGAATCGCAGGTGCCGGCGTCGAGCCAGGCGAAGCCGCGTCCCATCAATTCGACGTGCAGCTTGCCGGCTTCGAGATAGGCGCGGTTGACGTCGGTGATCTCGAGTTCGCCACGCGCGGAGGGCGCGATCGAGGCCGCGATGTCGGCCACCTGGCCATCATAGAAATACAGGCCGGTCACGGCGTAGCTCGACTTGGGGCGGGCCGGCTTTTCCTCGATCGACAGCGCCTTGAAGCGCTCGTCGAATTCGACCACGCCATAGCGCTCGGGATCGAGCACGTGGTAGGCAAACACGGTGGCGCCCTCGTCGCGCCCGCCGGCGGCCAGCATGCGCGGCTCGAGGCCGTCGCCGTAGTACAGGTTGTCGCCCAGGATCAGGGCCGACGGCTTGCCATCGATAAATTGACGGCCAATGAGATAGGCCTGCGCCAGGCCTTCCGGCTTTGGCTGCACCGCGTACTGCAGGTTCAGCCCCCATTGGCTACCGTCGCCGAGCAATTGCTCGAAGCGGGGCTGATCGTGCGGCGTGCAGATGACAAGGATGTCGCGAATGCCGGCCAGCATCAGCGTCGTCAGCGGGTAATAGATCATCGGCTTGTCGTACACCGGCAGCAATTGCTTGGAGACGGCCACCGTCATCGGATACAGGCGGGTACCGGAACCACCGGCCAGGATGATGCCTTTGCGCGCTTGCGTTTGTACCTGTCCGATCATGCCTGCCCCCGCGTGCCGTAGTTGCGTTCGACCCATTCCTGATAGGCGCCGCTGTGTATCCGCGCCACCCAGTCCTGGTGCGCGAGGTACCAGCGCACCGTGTGCTCCAGACCGGCGCCGACATCGTACGTCGGCTGCCAGCAGAGTTCGCGCCGGATCTTGCCGGCGTCGATCGCATAGCGCCGGTCGTGTCCCGGGCGGTCGGCCACGAACGCGATCTGTTCGCGCCGGCTGCGCCCTGCCGGTACGAGACGGTCGAGAATATCGCACAGCGCATGGACCACGTTGAGGTTCGTCATTTCGTTGGACCCGCCAATGTTGTACATCTGGCCGGGCGCGCCAGCCTGCAGCACGCGCCGGATCGCCGCGCAATGGTCGCCCACATACAGCCAGTCGCGCACTTGCTGGCCGTCGCCATACACCGGCAAGGGCTTGCCGGCCAGCGCATTGGCAATCATCAGGGGAATCAGCTTTTCAGGGAACTGGAATGGCCCGTAATTGTTCGAACAGTTCGTGGTCAGGGTCGCCAGGCCGTAGGTATGGTGCCAGGCGCGCACCAAATGGTCCGACGCCGCTTTCGAGGCTGCGTAAGGACTATTCGGTGCATACGGCGTGCTCTCGCTGAAGGCGGCGTCGTGCGGACCGAGCGTGCCATACACCTCGTCGGTCGAGACGTGCAAAAAGCGGAACGCGGCGCGCTCGCCCTCGCTCAGCCCGGCCACATATGCGCGCGCCGCTTCCAGCAGCGTGTAGGTGCCCACCACATTGGTCTGCACAAAATCACCCGGCGCATGGATCGAGCGGTCGACGTGGCTTTCGGCCGCGAAGTGCAGGATCGCGCGCGGCCGGTGCTGACGCAGCAGCGCCGCGACCAGTGCGCCGTCGCCGATGTCGCCGCGCACGAACACGTGGCGCGGGTCGTCGCCCAGGCGCGCCAGGTTTTCCAGGTTGCCTGCATAGGTAAGCTGGTCCAGGTTGACGACCGCTTCATCCGAACCGGCAAGCCAGTCGAGAATGAAGTTGGATCCGATAAAACCGGCACCACCAGTGACCAAAATCATTTAGTATCATCCGCCAAAGCAATAAGTTCCACCGGCCATTCTACGTGAAGCCGTCTTTTCCATCGACATGGCGGCAGGGCCTCGCGGTGCTGTCAGAATAAGAACATGAAAACATACGCCATCGGCGACCTGCAGGGCTGCGCCCACGAAGCGCAACTGCTGCTAGAACATATCTTTGAAGCGGGCGGGAATGACGCCCGGATTCTCTTCGTCGGGGACCTGATCAACCGCGGTCCCGATTCGCTGGGCGCGCTGCGGCGCATGAAAGCGCTGTCCGAATCGAGCGGCGGGCGCGTCGAAGCCTTGCTCGGCAACCATGACCTGCACCTGATCGCGGTCGCCGTTGGCGCCCAGCGCAAGAGCCGCTCGGATACGCTCGACGCCATCCTGGAAGCGCCCGACTGCGACGCGCTGATCGCCTGGCTGCGCCAACGCCCGCTGGCGATGCTGGTCGACCAGCACTTGCTGGTGCACGCCGGCGTGGCGCCGCAGTGGGATGCGGCGCAGACCATGGCGCTGGCCGGCGAAGTCGAAGCCATGCTGCGCTCGGACGGCTATGTCGACTTCCTGGCGGCGATGTACGGCAACGAGCCGGATCTGTGGGACGACAGCCTGACCGGCATCGCGCGCCTGCGCTGCATCGTCAACGCCCTGACCCGCATGCGCCTGTGCACGCCGGACGGACGCATGGACTTCAAGCACAAGGAAAGCGAAGCGGGGCCGCAAGGCTCGAACTTGCTTCCGTGGTTCGACCTGCCGGGGCGGCGCACGCAAGACGTGACGGTGGTGTTCGGCCACTGGTCGGCGCTGGGCCTGATCCAGCGCCCCGACCTGATCGGCCTGGACAGCGGCTGCGTGTGGGGCGGCAAACTGACCGCGGTGTGCCTGGACGACCGCGCGCTGTTGCAGGTCGATTGCCCCGAGTATCAAGAGCACGGCGGCAAGAAGGGCTAGGCGCTCTGCACTTCGGCCGCAGGAGCCAGCGCCGCCGCCACCGCTTCCTGCGCCGCCAGCGCCAGCTCACGCCGGTGCGCGCCCGTGCCCTCGATCGGCGCCAGGCACACCAGGCGCGCCGTCACCGGCGTGCCTTTCAAAATCTTGAACAGGCTGTCGACGAAGGTGGTGTCATCGGCGTACTCGATCGAGCGCTGGAAACGGCCATCGGCATCCAGATACGCCAGCGCATACGGCTGCACCTGCACCCCGGCGTCGACTGCGGCCTCGAACAGGTTGGCGTGAAACGGCAACACCTGCCCCTGCAGGCCGGTGGTCCCTTCCGGGAACAGCGCAACCCGCTGGCCGCCTTGCAGTACCTCGACCAGGCCCTTGAACACATGGCGCAATTCACGGCGGTTGCCGCGCGCGATAAAGATGGTGCCGGCGCCGGCCGCCAGCCAGCCCATCACCGGCCAGGCGCGGATCTCGGCCTTGGCCACGAAGCGGCACGGATTGAGCGCGTTGATGACGAAGATGTCGAGCCACGACACGTGGTTGGCCACGATCAGCGCATGCGCCAGCGCCGGCGCGCCGCGTGCCGGCTCGACCCGCACCCGGCACAGGGCCAGCAGGCGGCGCGACCAGCTGCGCGTGATGCGCTCGCGCAGGCCTGGGCCGGCAAATGGAAACACCAGCGCGCATGCGGCCAGGCCGACGAACAGGTGAACGGCAATGCGCGCCAGGCGCCAGGCCAGTGGGATGGTCAAGATAGTGAGCAGAAAACGATACGCCCGGCGCCGTCGGCGCCGGGCCGGGCATTAGTTTGACGGCTTGCGCGAATACGCCACGCGGCCACGCACGATGGTGGTCATGACCTGCCCCGCCAGCTCGTAGCCGAGGAACGGCGTGTGCTTGCCCTGGCTGGCCAGCGCGCGCCCCTCCACCATCCAGCGCGCGTCCGGGTCGAACAGCACCACGTCAGCCGCTGCGCCGACGCTGAGCGTGCCGGCGTCGAGCCCGGCGATGCGCGCCGCGCCGTGGGTGAGCTTGGCAATGGCCTGGGTCAGCGCGCCGGCGCCGCGGCCCTCCTGCGCCCATTTCAGGCTCAGCGACAGCAGCAATTCAAGGCCGGTGGCGCCGGGCGAGGCTTCGCCGAACGGCAGCAGCTTTTCATCGTCGTCGACCGGCGTGTGGTCGGAGCAGATCGCGTCCACGGTGTCGTCCAGCACGGCGGCGCAGATCGCATCGCGGTCGCGGCTCGACCTCAAGGGCGGGGTCAGGCGCGCGTTGGAATCGAAGAAGCCGATGTCGGCATCGGTCAGGTGCAGGTGGTGCACGCCGACGTCGCAGGTGACCGGCAAGCCTTCCTTCTTGGCGGCGCGGATCAGGTCCAGGCCGGCAGCTGACGAAATGCGGCACAGGTGCACGCGCGCGCCGGTGGCCCGCACCAGTTCGAAAATCGTGTGCAGCGCAATGGTTTCGGACATCACCGGCACGCCCGACAAACCCAGGCGCGAGGCCAGCGGGCCGCTGTGGGCCACGCCGCCGCGGCCGATGTGCGGGTCTTGCGGGCGCAGCCAGACCGTGAAGCCGAAGGTCTTGGCGTACTGCATCGCGCGCAGCAAGACCGTGGTGTCGAGGATCGGTTCTTCGGCCTGGGCGAAGCCGACACAGCCGGCTTCGGTGAGTTCGGCCATCTCGGTCAGGGCCTTGCCCTTGAGGCCGACGGTGAGTGCGCCCAGCGGATGCACATTGGCTTGATCGACGATGCGCGCGCGGTGCTTGAGCATCTCGACCAGGCCCGGTTCGTCGAGCACCGGATCGGTGTCGGGCGGGCACACCAGCGAAGTGACGCCGCCCTGCAGCGCGGCCTGCAGCTCGGATTCGAGCGTGGCCTTGTATTCGTAGCCCGGCTCGCGCAGGCGCGCCGACAGGTCGACCAGGCCCGGTGCGACCACCAGGCCGCCCGCGTCGATGCTGTGCTGCGCCGTGAAAGCGGCGCCGCCGGCGACGATCTTGCCGTCGGCGATAAACAGGTCCTGCACGGCGTCGATGCCGTTCGCCGGGTCGATCACGCGCCCGTTCTTGATATGAATGTTCATGCGTGGGTTCCTGCCAAAATGCTCATCACCGCCATCCGGACCGCGATCCCGAACGTCACCTGCGGCAGGATCACTGCCTGGCTGCCGTCGGCCACCGCCGAGTCGATCTCGACCCCGCGGTTCATCGGGCCCGGGTGCATCACGATCGCGTCCGGTTTCGCCAGCGCCAGGCGCTCGGGCGTCAGGCCGTAGCTCTTGAAATACTCTTGCGCCGACGGCAGCAGCGCGCCGCTCATGCGTTCGTTCTGCAGGCGCAGCATGATGATCACGTCGACGTCCTTCAGGCCTTCATCGATATTGGTGAAGGTGCGCACGCCCATCTGGTCCAGGCCACCGGGCAGCAGCGTGTGCGGGCCGATCGCGCGCACCTCGGGCACGCCGAGCGTGGTCAGGGCGTGGATGTCGGAGCGCGCCACGCGGCTGTGCAAAATGTCGCCGACGATCGCCACGCGCAGGTTGGTGAAGTCCTTCTTGTAGTGGCGGATGGTGTACATGTCGAGCAGACCCTGGGTCGGGTGCGCGTGGCGGCCGTCGCCGGCATTGACCACGTGCACGTCGGACCGGGTGCGGTTCAGGTGCTGGGCGATCATGTACGGCGCGCCCGACTGCGCGTGGCGCACCACGAACATGTCGGCGTGCATCGCCGCCAGGTTGTCGATGGTGTCGAGCAGCGACTCGCCCTTGGTGGTCGACGAGGCCTGGATATTCAGGTTGATGACGTCGGCCGACAGGCGCTTGGAGGCGATCTCGAAGGTGGTGCGGGTGCGCGTCGAATTCTCGAAGAACAGGTTGAACACGCTTTTACCGCGCATCAGCGGCACCTTCTTGACCTCGCGGTCCGAGATGCCGACGAAGCTCGAGGCGGTATCGAGGATGTGGTCGATATGCGCCTTCTTGAGCCCCTCGATGGTGAGCAGGTGCTGCAGTTCGCCGTTTTTGTTGAGTTGCGGATTATTGTTCAGAATCGGCATTGTCTTGTTCGATGGTGAGCGAAAGTTGGCCGGACTCAAGCCGCTGCAGGCACAGCGACTGACCCGCTTCGAGGGTGGTGCGAAGACCGACGTAATCCGGGGCCACCGGCAGCTCGCGCCCGCCCCGATCGGCCAGCGCGGCCAGGCGGATGCAGCTCGGGCGGCCGTAGTCGAACAGCACGTTGATCGCGGCGCGCACGGTGCGGCCGGTCTGCAGCACGTCGTCGACCAGCACCACGGTGGCGCCGTCGACCGCGAACCGGATGTGGGTCGGCTTTACATCGGGATGCAGGCCCTTGCGGGCATAGTCGTCGCGATAGAACGAGACGTCGATCGAGCCCAGGCGGCTGCTCAGGTCGAGGTCGCGCGCCAGCCGTTCGGCCAGCCAGGCGCCGCCCGAATGGATGCCGACGATGGCGGCGTCCTGCACGCCGTCCAGGCCTGCGCGAACCTGGCCCAGCAGCTCGCGGTACAGCGCCTCGGCGTCAAGGTGTTGATTAGTTGTTGGCATGAGCGTCAAAGTATTGTTGCAAAATAATGGCGGCCGCGCGGTCGTCGATCTTCTCGCCGCGCCTGGCCTGGATCACGGCCGACGAATAGCGCTCATCGACCAGTTCCACCGGCAAGTCGAAACGGCCATGCAATTGGTTGGCGAAGCGGCGGCTGCGCAGGGTCATGTCGTGCTCGGCGCCATCGGGATGGCGCGGCTCGCCCACGACCAGGCGCGCCGGCTGCCATTCGGCGATCAGCTCGCCGATGATCTTGAAGCGGGTGGCGTTGTCGATCGCCGCGATCACGCGCAGCGGCTGCGCCTGTCCGGTCAGGGTGTTGCCCATGGCGATGCCGATACGCTTGATGCCGAAGTCGAAACCCAGAACAATATCAACCATGCTGCCCGTTCAGCTCATGCATGGCCGGCTTCACTGGCCAGCATCAGCGGATCGATGCCGAGCAGCTTGATGGCGGCGTTGTAGCGCTCTTCGATCGGCAGGTCGAACAGCACGCGCGCGTCGGCGCCCACCGTCAGCCAGCCATTGCGCAGGATTTCTTCTTCGAGCTGCCCCGGGCTCCAGCCGGCGTAGCCGATCGAGACCAGCATGCGCGCCGGCCCGCCGCCGCTGGCGACCGCCTCGAGCACGTCGATCGAGGTGGTGAACGCGACGTCGTCGGTCACGCTGAGCGACGACGAATAGCGCCCGCCCGGCGAATGCAGCACGAAGCCGCGGTCATCCTGGACCGGGCCGCCGAACATGATCGGCTCGTCCACCACGGTCGCGCGCAGGCCTTCGGCCAGCTTCAGGTCGACGCGGTCGAACAGGGTTTCCATGGTCATGTCGGTCGGCTTGTTGATGACCACGCCGAGCACGCCTTTGTCGTTATGCTCGCAGACGTAGACGACGGTGCCGCCGAAGACGGGATCCTGGATCGACGGCATCGCGATCAGGAAGTGGTTTGCCAGGTTCAGGCCCGACGTGGCAGCACCGGCCTGCGCAAGCGGGTCGTCCTGTTCGGGGGGCATGCCGGGCATCGGTAGAGTTTTGCCAACTTTGCTTTTTTTCATACGCTTGCTCTCAAAAAGGCGAACTCTCGACGAACTGTTGATGATCTTACCAACCATGAAGCCAATAATTCGGACCACAACAGTGGCTTTTCATTAGTTTACACCCATTTGACCCGCCGACCATCGCCAGCATTGCCATGCCTCGCCCCTGGCGCGCATGGTGGGCAGTAAAATCTGCACCCGCCTTGACCTCGCACATAGTGATGAACACAAGCAATTCCCTGGTCTGGTTTCGGCGCGACCTGCGCGCCTTTGACCATGCCGCGCTGTACCAAGCCCTTTCCACCTCGCGCCAGGTCCATTGCGTGTTCGTGTATGACACCGACATCCTGGATGGGTTGCCGCGCGACGACCGGCGCCTGCGCTTCATCCACGCCAGCCTGGCCAGCCTGGATGCCGGCTTGCGTCAACTAGGAGGCTACCTGATCGTGCGCCACGGCAGCGCGCTCCAAGAAATCGTGACGCTGGTGAAGGAACTCGGCGTTTCCGAGGTGCACGCCAACACCGACTACGAACCGTCGGCGCTAGCGCGCGACGCGCAGGTGGCGCTGCAGCTGGCCGCCGCCGGCTGCGCCTTCCACAGTCACAAGGACCAGGTGATCTTCGAGAAAAACGAGGTGCTGACGCTGGCCGGCGGCGCATTCTCGGTCTTTACGCCCTACAAGAATGCCTGGCTCAAGCGCCTTGGCGCGCGGCCCGATACGCTGGCCGCCTATCCGGTCGATGCGGTGGCGCACGCCTTCGCGCCGCCCGCCTCTGCCAACGTCAGCGCTTTGCCGGCGCTCGAAGAGATCGGTTTTACGCCCGGCGAAGCGCCGCTGGCGGCCGGGATGGAGGGCGCCGAAGAACTGTTCGAGGCGTTCGTCGACGCCATGCCCGACTATGGCCGCGCGCGCGACTTCCCGGCTGAAGACGGCACCTCGCGCCTGTCGACCCATCTGCGCTTCGGCACCACCTCGATCCGCCACCTGGTGCGCACGGCGCAGCAGATGATGCAGTCCGGCGCGGGCGGCAGCGGCGCTTCGGTATGGCTGTCGGAACTGATCTGGCGCGACTTCTATGCGATGGTCTTGTTCTGCAATCCGCACGTGGTCGAACGCGCGTTCAAGCCGGCCTTCGATGCCGTGGCCTGGGATGCCGATGCCGAGGCCGACGCCTTGTTTGCCGCCTGGTGCGAAGGCCGCACCGGCTATCCGCTGGTGGACGCGGCGATGCACCAGCTCAACCAGACCGGCTTCATGCACAACCGGCTGCGCATGGTCACGGCCAGCTTCCTGACCAAGGATCTGGGCGTGGACTGGAAGCGTGGCGAACGCTATTTCGCGTGCCAGCTCAATGACTATGACCTGGCCTCGAACAATGGCGGCTGGCAGTGGGCGGCCTCGACCGGGTGCGACGCCCAGCCCTGGTTCAGGATCTTCAATCCGGTGACGCAGTCGCAGCGCTTCGACGCGCGTGGTGAGTTCATCCGGCGCTACCTGCCGCAGCTGGCCAGACTCGACGGCAAGCAGATCCACGCGCCGTGGCTGGTCAAGCCGCACGCGCTGGCCGAACGCGGGGTGGTGCTGGGACGCGACTATCCGGCGCCGATCGTCGACCACGACGCAGCGCGCCGCCGCACGCTGGAGCGCTTCGCGGTGGTCAAGAAGGTGGTAGCGGTGGTGGACGACGCCGATGCGGGCGACGGCGACGATTGACGCCGTTCAGCCACGGCATCAGGCCGCGCGCCGCAACAGCTCCTCGATCGCCGCCAGCAGCACCGGCTCCTGATATGGCTTGCCGAAATAGGCGTTCACCCCCAGGCCAAGCGCCACGTTGCGGTGCTTGTCGGCGGTGCGCGAGGTGATCATGATGATCGGGATATCTTTGGTGGCCTCGCCCGCGCGCACCTGGCGCGTCAGGTCGTAGCCGTCCATGCGCGGCATCTCGATATCGACCAGCATCAGGTCCGGCGCGCCGTCCGCGATCAGTTCGAGCGCCTCGACGCCGTCCTTGGCCAGCTTGACGCGATAGCCTTCACGTTCGAGCAGACGCTGGGTCACGCGGCGCACGGTCAGCGAATCGTCGACCACCATCACCGTGGGACGGCGCGCCGGGCGCTCGACGAGCGCCTTGATGCGCGGCGCCGCGCCCGCGTTCAGCGCCAGCGCCACCGGATCGAGGATCAGCACGATCTCGCCCGAACCGAGCACGGTGGCGCCGGCGATGCCCGCCACGCGCGACAGCTGCGGCCCGATTTTCTTGACCACCACTTCGCGGTTGCCCAGCACCTCGTCCACGCGCAGCGCAATGCGCCCACTGCCGCCTTGCAGCACCAGCACCGGCGTCGAGCGCTGGCCGTGCGCGGCGCTTGCCTCGTCGTCGGCTTCGCCCAGCAGATCGGGCAGCGCATGCAGCGCCAGCGACTGGCCACCAAGTTCGATGCTGCCGGCCTCGATCGCCGCCGCCAGTTCGGCTTCGCGCACCTGCTGCACCTGCGCCACCAGCGTCGACGGCACCGCGTGGGTGCGCCCGCCGGCCACCACCAGCACCACCTGGGCCACGGCCAGCGTCAGCGGCAGGTGGATGGTAAAGCGCGCGCCCTGCCCCGGGGTCGAGTCGATCGTCACCCGTCCGCCCAGCGCGCGCGCTTCGGAGCGCACCACGTCCATGCCGACGCCGCGCCCGGCCAGTTCGGTCAGGGTGTCGGCGGTCGAGAAGCCGGGTTCGAAAATCAGTTCGGCCACTTGCTGGCTCGATGCTTCCGGGTCGTCCAGCAGGCCGGCCTCGATCGCCTTGGCGCGGATGCGGTCGAGATCCAGGCCGGCGCCGTCGTCGCTGAATTGAATCACGACTTCGTTGCCGTGCTGGCTGACCTGCACCAGCAGTTCGCCGGTTTCGGCCTTGCCGGCCGCCTGGCGCGCTGCGCGCGGCTCGATGCCGTGCACGATGGCGTTGCGCAGCAGGTGTTCGAACGGCGCGGCCATCTGTTCCAGCACGCCGCGGTCGATTTCGACCGCGCCGCCGCGGATGTCGAGGTTGACCCGCTTGTCGGTTTCCTTGGCGCTCTGGCGCGCCACCCGGAACAGGCGTTCGGACAGGTTGGCGAACGGCACCATCCGCACCCGCATCAGGTCGCGCTGCAAGTCGCGCGTCATGCGCGCCTGGGCCGACAGTTCATCGAGCGTGCCATCGACCGTGCGCGCCAGGCTTTCCTGGAACGAGGCGACGTCGTCGACGCTCTCGGCCAGCATGCGCGTCAACTCTTGCAGGCGCGTGAAGCGGTCGAATTCAAGTGGATCGAATTCGCGTTCGCCCGCAATCGACAGGCGCGAGGCGATCTGCGATTCGGCCTGCATCTCGATCTCGCGCAGCTGGCGCCGCAGGCGCGCCACGTTGTCCGAGAAGTCGCCGAGCGAGCCTTTCAGGTTGCCGATCCGGTTTTCAAGGCGCGAGCGCGTGATCGAGACTTCGCCGGCGCCGTTGACGACGCGGTCGAGGATGTCGGCGCGCACCCGCACCAGCGGCGAGCGCGTGGCCGGCGCCTCGGCCGGCGCCGCGCCCGGGGTGGCGTCGGGCTGCGGCTGTGGCTGCGCGGCGGCCGGTTGCTGCAGCGCTTCGAACAGCAGCAGCGCGGCGTCGTAGTTGGCCAGCAGCTCGTCGAACGCGGTCGGCGCCAGCGCCCTGGTGCCGGCGTGGACCATGTTCTCGATCTGGGTTTCCAGTTCGTGTGCGTGCTGGCCGAGGCGCATTGCGCCGGCCATGCGCGCGCTGCCCTTGACCGTGTGCAGGGCGCGCTGCATGCCCTGCGCGATCGCGGTATTGCCCGGCTCCTGCTGCCATTGGCGCAGGTCGTGGCCGATCTGCGGCAGCAGGTCGGCGGCTTCTTCCAGGAATACCGGCAGCAGGTCGGCGTCGATCTCGTCGGCGTAGACCCCGGCGCCGGTCAGCTCGGTCTCGGAGAGCTGCCCGGACTCGGGCTCGGACTCGAGCCCGGACTGCGATTCAGGTTCAGATTCAGGTTCAGGTTCAGGTTCAGGTTCAGGTTCAAGGTTAGGTTCAGATTCAGCTTCGTGCACGGCCAGCACCGCTTCATCCGGCGTCACCGCCACGAATGGCGCGTCGAACGGATCGCCGCCGAAGGCATCGAACAGATCGTCGATATCGTCCGCTGCGGCCGCTTTCGGCGCCGGCTCGGGCGCCACACGTGCTTCGAACGCGGGCGGCGCGGCCAGCAGGTCGTGGTAGGCGGCGGCGAACAGCGCGTCGAGCTTACCCGCCAGCGCCGGCTCGGCGGCGCCGTACAAGGCCGCCGCCTGGCTGCTGGCCAGGCGTTCGCGCAGTGCATGCAGGCCATCGATCAGGTCAGGCTGGGCCGGCGCCAGCTGGCCCAGCGTGAACACCTGCAGCATGGTGCGCGCGCGCGACAGGGTCGCATCGAACAGGTCGAATTCATTCTCTTGCAGCGCAGCGCCGCTGACCTCGAGCTTTTCCAGCGTCGTCTCGAGCGCGTGCGCCAGTTCGCACAGCGCCGTGTAGCCGACCGTGGCCGAGGTGCCGGCCAGCGTGTGCGCGGCCGTGACCGCGTTGGCGTCGAGCGCGCTGTCAGGATGCAGGCGCAGCGTGGCCAGCGCGTTCTCGAGCGTCGCGCACAGCGCCTCGGCTTCGCCCAGGTAGACGTCGTGCAGCGCCTGCGGAATATGCAGGTCGCCCACATGCTGTACGCCGGCCGCATCGAGTTCGAGCGGCGCGTCGAGCAGCGGGATGTCGTCGAACACGGGTGCTTCGGCCGCGGTCTCTGGCGCTTGAACCAGGTCGTCGGGCACCGCCGCTTCGGCCGCTGGTTCGGCTTCGGCTTCGGCTACAGCTTCAGCCGGCGCCTCGAACGGACCGCCCTCCTGCACCCGCGCGGCGGCCGCAATCAGCGCCGCGCCATCGCGCTCGGGCGCGCCTCCGGCGGCCAGTTCGCTCACCCACGCATCGAGTTCGGCATACGCATGCGCCAGCAGCGCCAGCAAATCGGCGGTGGCGGCGCGGCCATCGGCCAGCCACACGTTCATCACGCGCTCGATCGCGGCGGCGGTGGCGCCAAAGGCGTCCAGCGCCACCATGCGGCTGCTGCCCTTGAGCGTGTGGAACGAACGGCGCAGCTGGGTCAGTGTCTCCTGGTCGCCCGGCTCGTCGGCCGCGCGCGGCAGCGCCTGCACCACGAAGGCCAGCACTTCCTGCGCTTCGGCGATGAAGATCTCGAGCAGTTCGGCATCCACGCCTGGTGGCGTTGCGTCCGGGGCCGCGGGTGCCTCGGGCGCATCCGGACTTTCCTGCGCCGCCGGCGCGCTCTCGACAAACTCGAACGGCAGCTCGCGCAGCAGCGCCTTGTCGAGGTCGAACGTGAAGCGCCCCTTTGCCGCTTCGCTGTCCTGCGCCAGCAGATCGGCGAAGAAGCCGAGCGCGCCGATGTTCTGGGCGATATTGTGCAGCGACGCGTGCTGGCTGGTGACGTCGCCATCAAGCGCGGCCAGTGCGCGTACTGCCTGGTCTACATGACGGGTGGCCAGCACCGCCTGCTCCAGGTCGAGGATCGCGAACGCGCCCTGCAAGCCATGCAGCACCGGCGTCGCCTGTTCCAGCACCGCGCGCCGCGCTGGGTCGTCGTAATACTCGTCGAGCAGCTTTTCGATCTGGCGCAGCCCGGCCTTGATCTCGCCCGCCACCACGGCCACGGTCTGGCCCTGCTGGATCTGGCGCGCCAGTTCGCCCTGCCACTGCGGCGCGTCGGGCGGGGTCTCGCCGGCGGCCAGCGCCAGCAAGCGCGCACCGACCGCTTCGGCGTTCTCGGCGAAATCGTCGGGCAGCTGGCGCAGCTGATCGAGCCCGTTCTCGACGAACAGCATGGCGGCCGCCATCTCGAGCCCGAACTGGTCGTCGCGGCCCGACTGCACCGAATCGTTGGCCGCCCGTCCCAGTTCGCGCAGCAACTGCGCCAGCGCGGGCGCGCCGAGCTTTTCGCTGGCGCCGGCCAGGCGCGCCAGCGCATCGTTGAAGTCGTTCTCCACCGCCACGTCGGCCTGGCCTTCGCCGGCGATGCGGTCCCAATCCGACTTGGTGCGCGCCAGCGCTTCGCGCGCTTCCTGCAGCGCTTCCGGATCGAGCTTGCCGTAACGGCGCTCGGCGTAGTCGGGCGGCACCAGGCCATCGAGGCCAAATGCCTCGCGCAAGGCCTGCGCGTGGGGACCCGGCGCACGCGCGGCGGCGATGAAGAACAGCGCGTCGCGCAGCATCGCTTCAGGCGCATCGCGCTCGCCCTTGACCAGGCGCCGCAACTGCAGGTTGATCTGGCCGAACAGCTGCTTGATATACAGGTCGCTCTCGACCTGGCCGTCGGCGACGACGCCGGCAAAGGCGTGCATCGCCTGCCAGAACAGGCGCGTACGCGGCGCGTCCTGGGCGGCGGCGATCGGGGCGATGGCGCCCTGCATCTCGGCCGCCTGCTGGCGCCGGCCCGCTTCATCGCCGGCTTTCAGGTAAGGCAGCAGCGCTTTCTCGAAGCGGCTGCGGCAGGCCGCGATGTCGGTTTCGCCATCGTCAGCCGCCGCCGGCAGCGTCGGCAAGTCGGGCAATACGGACAGCTCGAGCGGCAGCAGGTCGGACGGATGCACCTTGCCCCCATCCTGGCGTTCGACCATGTCGCGGTAATACGGGAACAGGCGCGCCGGCTGCTGCGGCGCGCCATTGAGCAGTTCTTCGAGGTATTCGCCAAGCGCGCCAAACGCGTCCAGCACCACCTGCGCATGCTCGGCGGTGCAGGCCAACTGGCCTTGCTTGAAGCGCTCGATCACCGCCTCGGCGGCGCCGGTATAGATGCCGACCCCGTCGACGTCGACCAGCTGCAGGGCGCCGTGCGCCTGGTGCAGATGGCTTTTGGCGTGCAGCAGCAGCGTCGGCTGGGCCTCGGGCGCGCGGCCGGCGGCGTCGCGCAATGCATTGCCGGCGCGCGTGAGCGCGTCACGGATTTCGCCGATGACCCACGACAGTGGGCCGGTATCGAAACTGCTGGTGCGCATCGAAGTCGAGGTGGTCATGGGGCCGGTCAGGATACCACGCGGAAGCGCGATACCGAGTCCTTCAATTCCTGGGCCAGGGTGGCCAGTTCATGGATCGACTGCGCGGTCTGGCGCGTGCCTTGCTGGGTGTGTTCGGTTACCGCCAGGATCTGCTGCATCTTCTGCGCCACGCCGCCGGCCTTGCTGGCCTGGCGTTCGGTGGCGCTCGACATGTCGCTGATCAGGTCACCGAGGCGGTTCGACACGCGCGAGATGTCGGCCAGCGCGGCGCCGGCGGCATCCGACAGGCGCGCGCCCTCGACCACGCCCTGGGTCGATTTTTCCATTGCCGCCACCGCGTCGTGGGTGTCGGTCTGAATCGTGCGCACCAGCGCGCCGATCTGCTTGGCCGCCTCGCCCGAGCGCTCGGCCAGGCGCTGCACTTCCTCGGCCACGACCGAGAAGCCGCGCCCCGCTTCGCCGGCCGATGCGGCCTGGATCGCCGCGTTCAGCGCCAGCACGTTGGTCTGCTCGGTAATGTCCGAAATCAGGTCGGTGATCTCGCCGATTTCCTGCGACGATTCGCCCAGGCGCTTGATGCGCTTCGAGGTTTCCTGGATCTGCTCGCGGATTTCCTGCATGCCGCGAATCGCATTCTGCACCGCCGTCGCGCCCTGGTCGGCCGCCGCCACCGACTGGCGCGCCACATCGGCCGATTCGATCGCCGAGCGCGAGACTTCGGTAATCAGACCGGCCAGGCGCAGCGTCGTGGTCGAGGCATCCTGGATCTCGCGCGACTGCTGCTCGGCCGCGCCCAGCAGCTCATTCGAGACCTGCTGCGCGCCGCTTGACGCCTGCGCCACCTGCTCGGACGTGCGGATCACGCGCACCACCAGTTCGCGCAGTTCTTCGACCGTGTAGTTGACCGAGTCGGCGATGGCGCCGGTGATGTCTTCCGACACCGTCGCCTGCACCGTCAGGTCGCCGTCGGCGACATCCTGCAGTTCGTTCATCAGGCGCAGAATTGCGGCCTGGTTCTGGTCGTTGGTGGCCTTGGCTTGTTCTTCCTTGGCCTGCGCCAGCTGGCGCATCGCTTCGGCTTCCTGGCGCCGCTGGTCGGCGCCGTGCGCGCGTTCGCGCGACTCTTGCAGCATCGAGCGCGAGATCGCCAGCGCCGAGAACAGCGTGAACAGCGCCGCGCCGATCGCCAGCCACAGCCAGCCGCTGGTCTCGCGCTGGTCTTCCTGATAGCTGCGGTGCAGATCGGCCAGCATCACGCGCAGCGCTTCGTTGTCGCGCGAGATCACGCGCTCGGCGGCGCGCGCACGCGCATAGCTGGTCAGGTTGCCCAGCAGCGGGGTGACGGTGTTGGCATACTGCTGGAAGCCTTCGCGGGTGCGCGTCAGGCGCATGCGCTGTTCAAGGTCGGTCAGCGGGGCCAGGCCCAGTTTCGCGCTGCCGTCGAGCAGGCCATCGACGATGGTGTTGAGCGACTCGATGTCGCCCAGGATCGTGACCACCGCGTTCTGCGCCGAACCCGGCGTGGTGAAGGTCTGGGTGCCGGCCGCCAGGCGCTGGGTCAGCGACATCATGCTCAGCGCCGCCACTTCGCGCCGATTCTCTGCCCCCCTTTCGCTGCTGGCGTCCTTTTGCAGGCGGTCGGCGATGCCCATCAGTTCCGGCGCCACTTCCTCGAACTGGCGCAGGCTCACGCCAAAGGCCAGCAGGTTGGGCTTGAAGCCGATGATGGTGCCGGCTGCCTTGCTCGAGGTATTCCAGGTGGCGATCGCCTGCGACAGTCGGGCGGCGCGTTCGCCGCTGGCGGCCGGGATGCGGCCGCCCGGCGACTGGCCGCCGCGCGCCAGAAGATCGAGTTCGCGCCCCAGTTCGGCGCGGCTTTCCTCGAGCTGGGCGAACGACGGCGCGTCGCCGCGCAGCGCATTCGGGGCCGCCTTGCCGACCCGCTGCGAGTGCATCACGGCGTCGCCGGCCACCTGGCTCTGGCCGGCCGAGCGGGCGTCGCTGGCGGCGTTCTGCCACATGCCGAGCAGCGTGGCCAGCACGCCGGCGGCAAAGGCGCCCATCAACAGGCGCTGGCGATTCGGCTGGAACTGGGCGCCCAGGGCATTTGCGCGCAGATCGGACCCGCCTTCTTCGGCGCCGTCAGGGGCACGCCGGAAGCCGCCCAGGCGGCGCGCCGCTGCCGCAGCCGAGCCGGCATCGGCAGCAGCGCCGGCGTCGCCCTTGATGTTCATGTTCAGTTTCGAGGCGAATCCCATTCCCGGCTCCCTGTGCTGCTTGTGTGGTTGTAGTTGGTTAGCGCGCGACGTTCAAAAAGCGCGGTTCCTGCACCAGCGCCGCCAGCGACAGCGGCGTCCAGGCATGGCCGTCGGCGTCGCGCAAGGCAGTGCCGTCACGCTCCATGGCGCCGGCCTGGCGCAGGCCGTAGACCTGCGCCGCCAGCAGGCCGCAGTTCAAGCCAAGCTTGGGAGCGAACACCACCAGGCGCGGCGTCGCGCCGGCGGTTGAAGCAGGCGCGGCCTGCGCCGCGCCGAGGTACAGATCGAGCTCGATCACGCCCAGCAGATTGCCGCGCACATTGGCCAGGCCCAGATACCAGGCCTGGGTCAGCGGCACGCGGGTGACCGGCGGCGGGGCGACGATCTCATCCACTTCGGCCAGGTCGACCAGGTAGCGCGCAGCGCCAATGCCCAGGCCAAGCTGGCCGACGCTGGCGCCGGCGCCGTTTTTGGCGGCCTGCATTTTCTCAAGCAGCTGCTCCTGATAGACGCGCAGGCGGTCGCGCCGCGCCGCCGGGTCGCGTCCACTGCCCGCTTCGGCAGTCATGCGCTCACGCGCGCCGGCTGTCCCGCCGCAGGCGCCGCCAGCGCCGCAATACTGGCCAGCAGCTGGGCCGGGTCGACCGGTTTCACCAGATAATCCCTGGCGCCCTGGCGCATGCCCCAGATGCGGTCGGTTTCCTGGTTCTTGCTGCTGCAGATAATCACCGGCAGCGCCGCCAGGTCGGGCGCCTTGGCGATCGAGCGCGTCACCTGGAAGCCGTTGGTGCCGGGCATGACGACGTCCATCAGCACCAGATCCGGACGCTCGGCGCGAATGCGCTCGAGCACGCCGTCGGCGCTGTCGGCGGTGCTGACGGCGTAGCCGTTCTTCACCAGGATGTCGGTCAGGTACATGCGCTCGGTCGGGGAATCGTCGACGATCAGGATCTTGTGAATGGCCATTGATGGCTCCGCTAATTCAGTTGGTTCGGGTTCGGTCAGGCCGCGCCGCCGGCGGCGTGTTCACGCACGGCCGCCAGCAGGGTGTCCTTGGTAAACGGCTTGGTCAGATAGGCGCTGGCGCCGACCATCGCGCCGCGCGCGCGGTCGAACAGGCCGTCCTTGGACGAGAGCATCAGCACCGGCGTGGCGTGGAAGCGCGTGCTCTTCTTGATCAGGGCGCAGGTCTGGTAACCGTCCAGGCGCGGCATCAGGATGTCGCAGAACACCAGTGCGGGGTGATGGTCGTTGATCTTGGCGAGGGCGTCGAAACCGTCCTCGGCGACTACCACGTGGTAACCGGCCTGGGTCAGGAAGATTTCTGCGGAGCGGCGGATCGTGCTGCTATCGTCGATCACCATGATGGTCAGCCCCGTGGATTGCGGCGATGTCGTCATTGTCGTTTCACTTCGGCGGGAACGCCTTGGAGTGTCACGATAGCACAGCGTATCTTTCTTGTGCGCAAAGTGTTGCTGAGAGTCAACCAAATTGTGACACGGCATTGCACAGGGCGCGCAATGCCGTTATCAAGCCGATCACATCGTGATCGTTCTTATATTGCCGTCATTTCAAAGTCGTCCTTGCGCGCGCCGCATTCCGGACAGGTCCAGTTCATCGGCACATCGGCCCAGCGCGTGCCGGGGGCGATACCGTCATCCGGCGCGCCGGCCGCCTCGTCGTAGACCCAGCCACAAATCAGGCACATCCAGGTCAGGTAGGGCGCCGTCGATTCAGTACTCACAGTATTGGTCCTTGTATCTAGTAAAATGATGAATCAGGTATCTTAATCTACCCGTCGTGCAAAACCAAACGTTCCCTCTTATCCTGAGTTTCGGTGTCTGCGATCCGGTCGGCGCACTCGGCGTACAAGCCGACGTCGCCGCCTTCGCCGCGCTCGGCTGCCACGGCCTGTCGGCCATTTCCGGCATGATGGTCGCCGACAGCGCGCGCGTCGAGCACGTCTACGAACTCGACAGCGACTGGATGGCCGAACAGGCCCGGGCCCTGCTCGAAGACATGCCGATTGCCGCCTTCAAAGTGGGCGCCGTCGGCAGCGCGCTGCACCTGGCCGCCATCGCCGAGATCGTCTCTGACTACCCGGACGCGCCGCTGATCCTGGACCCGTTCATGTCGGCCCTGCCCGACGCCGGCCTGGACGACGAGGAAATGCTGTCCGCACTGCGCTCGATCCTGGCCCCGCAAGCGACCGTGCTGATGCTGTCGCAGCCCGAACTGGGCCGCATGGCCGAGCTGTGGCGCGACGGCGACGGCCAGGCGGCCAGCGGCGACGACGTGATGCTCGAAGACGTGGCCGAACTGACTTCGTCGGGCCTGCAATTCGTGCTGATCACCGGCGCGCGCGACGCGCTGGGCGCCTGCTCGAACCGCCTGTTCGATGCCGAGGGCGAAGTCGCCCGGGTCGACTGGCAACACCTGCCGGGCCCCTTCATTGGCGCCGGCAACACCTATTCCGCTGCGTTCACCGCCATGATGGCGCGCGGCCTGGACGCCCCGAGCGCCCTGGCCGTGGCCCAGGAATACACCACTGGCGCGCTCGAACATGCCCAGCGCTTTGGCATGGGCAAGTTCATTCCGAATAAATTCTACCGGCCATAAGGCGCCACGCTACGCGGCCCGGTTCTTTCATCACTCGTTACCATGACCACAGAACAAGCCAGCTCCAGCCCCACTTCCCAGAACGACATCCTGTTCGCGCGCGCCCAGCAGACCACGCCCGGCGGCGTCAATTCGCCGGTGCGCGCCTTCCGCTCGGTGGGCGGCACGCCGCGCTTCATCACGCGCGCGCTGGGACCGCACTTCTGGGACGCCGACGGCAAGCGCTACATCGACTACATCGGCTCGTGGGGCCCAGCCATCCTGGGCCACGCCCGTCCTGAAGTAGTCAAGGCGGTGCAGGACGCCGCCGCCAACGGCCTCTCGTTCGGCGCCCCGACCCAGGGCGAAATCGAGATCGCCGAAGAAATCTGCCGCCTGCTGCCCTCGATCGAACAGGTGCGCCTGGTCTCGTCCGGCACCGAAGCGACCATGAGCGCGCTGCGCCTGGCGCGCGGCGCCACCGGGCGCGACAAGATCGTCAAGTTCGAAGGCTGCTACCACGGCCACGCCGACTCGCTGCTGGTCAAGGCCGGCAGTGGCCTGCTGACCTTCGGCAACCCGACCTCGGCCGGCGTACCGGAAGACTTCGTCAAGCACACCCTGGTGCTCGACTACAACAACGTGCCGCAGCTCGAAGACGCATTCGCCTCGATGGGCGACACCATCGCCTGCGTGATCGTCGAGCCGGTGGCCGGCAACATGAACCTGATCCGCGCCACGCCGGAATTCCTGCAGCGCATGCGCGAACTGTGCACCGAGTACGGCGCGGTGCTGATCTTCGACGAAGTGATGTGCGGCTTCCGCGTCGGCCTCGGCGGCGCGCAGGAAATGTACGGCATCGCCCCCGACCTGACCGCGCTGGGCAAGGTGATCGGCGGCGGCATGCCGGTGGCGGCGTTCGGCGGTCGCGCCGACCTGATGCAGAAGATGGCGCCGATCGGCCCGGTCTACCAGGCCGGCACGCTGTCGGGCAATCCGGTGGCGGTGGCGGCCGGCATGACCACGCTCAAGCTGATCCAGGAAGAAGGCTTCTATGACAAGCTG